>F21B_10022551_pt1 | contig 29159 bp, 29 predicted proteins | sample RepKananBrdUF21B_FD_10803 | JGI IMG/M metagenome (IMG submission 10803) | reverse complement strand
GCCCGCAGCGTTCGGCTGTCGAGGATGGCCGCTGACGGCTCGGCCTTGTGCCCGGCCGCCAAGCGCAGCACGGCGCGAAGGTCCTCGGCCAGTTGCTCGAAGCAGCCCGCCGACAGCCAACGCTGCGCCTGCTGGTAGACCGCCGCCCACGGCGGCAGATCGTGGGGCATCCAGCGCCACGGTGCGCCCGTCTTCACCACATAGCGCAGCCCATTGAACACCTCCCGCAACGGGTGCGCGCGCTGGCCCGCATCCTCGCGCACCAGCGTCAGATACGGGGCGACCAGCGCCCATTCGTCATCGGACACATCAGACGGGTAGGCTTTCCGGGACAGGCTCATGACCCATCATCTGAGCCTCCAAGCCAGCAGGTCCATAACAGCCTCTAGAGGCCGCTCTCGACGACGAGCGTTCCTTGTAACGATCCAGGCAGCAGCCGTGGTCGTTCAGCGCAGAGGAGCTTGCATTGACACTACACGGTTGGGCGACGTTCGCATGGCAAGCCGACTACGGGCAGTTTTACCTCATCGACGGTGAAGATGCGGACTTCCTGGCGCCTACGGAGATCACGGCCGAGATGGAGCAACGCCGCCTCCACGTGCTTGCGACCGGCCTTGTCTACACGATGGACTGTCTGCAACAGCATGTCCGCATCTCTATTTACGATGCCGAGCCGGATCACACTCCGGTAGAGCCAATGAGCGGCAAGCCATGGACGCAGATCGAGACGATCGAGGCTAAGTTCCCCTCGCGACGGTTTGCGATCTCAAGCCCATCGACGCCCACTCCTCTGCCCAATGGTCCCTTCTTCCTCCTCGATACGGAGACCTCCATCGTTCGCGTAAGCTGGGTGGAGTCTCAGGGCAGCCGGGACGACAGCGTGCCCGTTGATCCTGACATCATCGACATCGCGTTCTGGCCGGGCTGATCCGTGACGGCACCACGTTGATCCAGCATGCGCTGGCCTACGCGTTGCAGGCCCAGGTCAAATCCGTGCTCGGCGATGACGGGGTGCGCTGCCGGATCGAGATGCCGGGGTCGTAATCTGTGTAAGAGCGGACGCACGGTTGATGCCGCTAATGTCGGCGCCTTGCCAGTACGGCTGGAATGACGATGTCCACCCCCACCCCCACCCGATCGCTTGCCGGTCATCGTATCCTTGTGGTCGAGGACGAATACCTCATCGCCATGCAGGTGCAGGAGTGGCTGGAGGCGGCTGGCGCGGACGTGATCGGGCCGGTGCCGAGCGTGGAGCAGGCGCTCGACCTCGTCGAGGAGGATGGGCTTACCGCGGCGATCCTCGACATCAATCTCGGTTACGGCCGCACTGTCTACCCGGTCGCTGACAAGCTCGCCGCGCTGGGTGTGCCATACTTGTTCGCGTCAGGTGACGTGAAGGTCTCGGACGCAGACGGTTACCGCCAGCGTCCCCGTATGGAGAAGCCGTTCCTGAAAGCGGGCCTCATGAGCGCCGTCACAAAGCTCACTGCGCCCACCTAGCACTTCTGACGTCAAGAACGACCCGATCAGACAGGGATCAGGGCATCTGTTGCCGTCAGACCGGCCGTTCCGTTCGGGAGGCTGTGATCTCGCCCACCCACCTGCTTCCGTGCGTACAGGTAGTCCGGCTGGAACTCGCCGACTGACATGAGACGCGGCATGTCGAAGATCGTCAGGTGTTTGCCCTTGCGACCAATCAACCCCGCACGCTTGAGCGCTCCGAGCGAGCGGTTCACGTGCACGGTCGTCATACCAGTAGTATCGGCGAGATCGTACTGTATGACCGGCAGCAGGAAGCTGTTTCCCTGCACAAGTCCCACTGAGCGCAGGCGCACAAATAGCTCGCAAAAGAGATGCGCAAGGCGCTCCACGGCCGAGCGGCAGCCGAGGTTCACGAGCCAGACCCGAAGCGTCGCCTCGTCCACGCGCGCCGCTGTTTGCAGCGCCTGGATCACGGCAGGACGCAAACGCAAGTCGCTCACGACATCTGGCTTAATCCGGGCAACGCGACAATTGGAGAGGGTGCCGATGGCGTGATCCATTCGGTTCAAGTCCAATGCGTCGAGATCGCAAACATCGCCGGGAACGAGGTAGGCCATGATCTGGCGCTGTCCATTCTTCCGCCGTTTGTAGCGGCAAGCAAAGCCCTCCAGGACAACGATCATGCCCTCAGCCCGATCATCGTCACGAATAAGGTCTGTTCCGGATTGAACGTACTTCGCATCCGCCTCGATCGCCGCAAGGGCGATTTTGTCTGCCGTTTGCAGAGGACCAAGGGCATCGAGTTTGCGAACAAACGGTCCGTGGAGTTCGTCCATGGCGTCCGCTCCATCCCTATGTCTCGCGAGGAGTCACCAACGGTCGGTCAGCGAACGACTCGCATTCTGGGGACCAACGCCCAGAGCACACGAACCATAATGCGGTTTGTTCACCTATGATAGAGTGCTGTTCGAAGTCGAGATTTGCGCCACGCCAGCGACGTCGATGAACAGATGCTACTGCTTTTGATCGTCTGCCGCGACCTCCGACCGCGCCCTCTCCGACGAGCCTTTCTGCGCGCGTAGTTGGGCGGCTCCGGCCTCGCGAATGGCGTCTTGGGCTTCGTGCATTCCGCCACAGCCAATAAGGCGGTGCGCGTATCGGGCAAGATGCTCAGCGAGGACGAGTTCAAGCTCGGGGTAGTCCGTTGAGGACGGAAGCGCGGGCTTGAGCGTGCAGCGATCCGGCATATCAGGTGATATCCCCCGCAAAGCGGACATTACGTGCGGTTGGCTCAAGCGGCATGGGCGATCGCGCTCAGCAACTGGCTCTGCCGGTAGGGCTTTTGAACAAATTGCCCGTGATCGGGAACTTCGTGGTTGCTGAGGCCGCGGCGACCGGAAGTCAGGACCAAGCGGATCCGCGGCCAGCGCTCGGCTACACGGGCAGCCAGGGTCAGCCCATCCATATTCCCGGGCATGTTGATGTCGGTGAACAACACGCCGATGTCGCCGCGACCCTCCAGGATCAGCCATGCCTCGTCAGCCGTTGCCGCCGCCAGCACCCTGAAGCCCTCATCCTCCAGCATGTCGGTGGCGAGCATGCGGACGTAGCCGTCATCTTCGACGACCAGCACGATGTGGGAGGAAGCAAGGAGAGAAGGACTCATGCCCTTCTAACAAGAGTTAGGACGGCTGAGTTTCAGCGTAACGGTAGCGATCACCTGGACCATCTGTGGGCCACTTGTGAAGCGCCGCGCCCTAAGTGTCTTAAGTTATGAGCGCAGGTCAAACCCAAACTTGCTGGAGCTGACATCCCATTCGAGTGATAGTGACAGTCATCGTAGCCGCTGACGCTGCGGAGAGCCAGGAAGTGGGAGTTGCCTCATCCTGCTCTGCCTACGTCTACTCGGTGCCAAGCTTGGAGCAATCGATGAGTTCACAGGCCCTTGGCGAGTTCGTGGTCGCGCTCCGCGATGTGGAACAGGGCGAACATCTCGATGTGCCCTACGAGTTATTCGAGGTGCTGTTCCCGTCGGGCTTGAGAGACCATCCTGCCCGGGAAGCGGCCTCCGCCTTCGCGCAACGCCGCGGCTTCGTCCTCGAAAATCGCCCGGACAAGCATGCCGCAAGGTTCCTGAAGGACGCCGATTGCAGCTAGATCAAGCGGGCGTGATAATGGTCGGAGGCCGTGATCGGTTGCTCAGGTGAGGCGGGCCCATGCGAGCTCGTCGTATTGTCGCTCAACGCCCGGGTACGGGCGGCGGGTTTGGCCCGAGTTCCCTTCGCCTTGCGGATGATCTCAGCCGTTCGAGGAGAGCGCCTGTCGATCCACGCCTCGTGCCGAATCCCAAACCTCTGCGCACGACGCCGTTGGCCCAACTCCATAAGTGCCCCCGCTCCCAGCACGCCGCCTCTGGCGAGACAGTCCAAAAGATGGTGCGCCGGGCTGCTCATTTTTCGTAATCGCCCGACTTGACTCTGCCGCCCCCCATCATGGGAGGCCAGCCGTGGGTCCGGACGTCTACGACAATCACTGTCCCGTGCCGCTCAAAACGCTCGGCACGCTGTACCGCGCGGACGGGTTCGTAGTAGCCGAATTACTCGACACGATCCAGGAAGAGACGCGGGCTTGCTTGGCGGTCTACCTGTACGGCCGCAGCCATACTCATGCCCTGGGGCATCCAAGTCGCCGCGACGTGCGAGAGTTAGGCGCTACGGGATGCCTCCGGCGTCGTTGGCGGCATCCTCTACGACCTGTCGCGGAAGCCACCCACCGAGCGCAGCGATGGGAACTCTCCCAAGCCCAGCATCAGCCTCGCTGGCCCTCGCGCAGGCGACAGAACGATCGCCTGGGCTGCTCATTGACTGTCTAGCATATCGTCCCCATCTGAGGATCATGCCGATCGCGATCCTGTCGCCTGATCGGACGCGGCCACGATGCCGGGATTAGGGTGACGCCGGATGTACGCGCACCCTTATTCTGGCACCCGTGGCCGTTCGCGTTTCAGCCCTCGCCTGGATGCTCTTGAAGTAGGTCAAGAGCCTGCTCATCACTCCGGAGCGGAACTGCGGGCGTGCTCTCGACGAGCAACTGAATCATCTCGGACCGCTCTCCAGCATGATGGCGCGAGGCTCGCCGACGATGCTGCACCAGTGCGAGACGAACTCCGCCTCTGGTAAATGGGCAAGGGCATCCAAGACTGCGGGTCCCAAGTCATCTGGCATGTCGTAGCTCCCGATCGGCTCGGGTTATACGAGCGTACGCGGTGTTCCGTTTCGCTGCGGCGTCGTTAGGGTACGCACGGGGTTAACGTGCCTCTTGTCCCGGAGCAGCGCACGTCGCCGTAGAAGATGCGGCGCAATCGAAGTTCACTCTGGCCAGGCAAAACTTCTTTCGAGTAGACGGTCGCAGAACGCCGAGATCAGAGTTTCAACTGCAACCCGCGAGCCTATTTCTTCCTCGGTTACGACTGCGATGACAGGACCGGGATACCACGTCATGTGCATGCAACTTCATTCCAGTTATCGTGCCCATCCGTCGTGCCACCGGAACCAAAACACCTAAATTCACTGACTTTTACGCCGACATGGTAGGTATGCCGTCAGAGACTTAATCTGTATTCATACTTCCAAATCGCACGATAAAAGAGATATGTTGCATTGCGAATAAATTTTGTTCTGCTGGCGAAAATTTCTAGTCCCTCGCTGAGCGCATATCTAGGCGAAACCCCCAGGTTCGTTCTGTCTTCGGATTGCGCACGATATCGGTATTTCTTGATCGCGAGCGTACTATGATGCGTTGCGCCACACGATTATCGCAGCGCACAAATTCATGGTTCAATCTCCCCATCGGTCGCCGTCCTGGGCCGACCACACCGGAGACGATTCATGCGCACGATCCAGCTTCTCGCCCTCGCCACCCTCGCGTCCGTCATCGCCGCGGGTTCTGCCGTGGCCGACGAGCGTGTCCACCTGACCCCGCCGCTCTTCCGCGAGCAGGCCCGCGCTACCGCGTCCGTGCGTCCGGCATCCGAATTGACCACCACTCCCCATCTGACGGTCGCGGCTCCGGCGAACCGTAAGGTTGTGGCCGAAGCCGCCGCCGTCTCCGCGCGCTGAGTTTCAGCAGGCAGGACCCGTCCGTCGATCCAGGCACAGACGGGTTCTGCTCCGGGGCTCAGCAACCGAGCTTCATCAGCCCGCCCGCAGGGGCGCTGGCTGGGCTCCTCTGCGACTAACTGCCCAGCTTAGGATCACTCGCCGTCGAGGACCGGTTGCCCTCCTACCGCCTCATGCGATCAGGAGTTTTGTGCTTGTTCAATCCCTTCTTCGCTTCCCTGCTGCTTGCGATCGATGGAGTTGCTCCCATCAAACCGGACACGGGGCTGGTTGCATCTCAGCACGGATGAACTCGCGCGGCGAGCGCATGCCGAGCCCACGATGGGGATGGTGTTCGTTGTAGTCGGTGATCCAGGCGCCGATCCGCGCCAGGACGGTGTCGGCGTCGGGCCTGGGCTGGACGCGGGCATAGTCGCGCTTGAGCGTCTTCACGAACGCCTCGCTCAACCCCGTTGCTCTCGTGGGCGGTGTAGCGCCTGCGGCGCTCGCGCCCGGTGATGATCTCGATCCGCTGCGTGTCGTTCGGCATAGGTGCACGCCTAGGGCGTCTCCGCAAAGTCATTTGAGCCAAAGCATGGTCATGCCAAGCGTGACCATGGCGAGGTAGTTGGCGGCCCGTTTCTCGTAGCGGGTGGCGATGCGGCTGTACTGCTTGAGCCGGTTGATCAGCCGCTCGACCTTGTTGCGCTCGCGGTAGGCTGCCTTGTCGAAGGCAGGTTGGCGCGGCTGGTCTTTACGGGTCGGTATCACCGGCTCGATCCGGCGCTGCCGGAGGCGGCGACGTGCCGGTGGGCTGGAGTATCCCCGATCGCCCGTCGTCCGGCGAGGACGTAGACGCGGGCGGCCTCGCCCCTGGCGTGGCACCGCACCTTTGTCCATCAGGGCGTCCAAGGCGAACTGTTCGTGGCGTTCGCCCGCCGTCAGCACCGCCGTGATCGGCTTACCCCCGCCCTCGGCGCGCAGATGCAGCTTGGTCGAGAACCCGCCCTGACTGCGCCCGAGCGCCTCGCCCACGCCCTCGACCGTCGCCTCGCCCCCCGATGGCGCCGGACCGGCGTGCCCCGGCGGCGTGCTGGTGAGCGCGCACCACCGTGGCGTCCACAAAGTGCAGGTCCCAATCGAGGTCTCCGCGCGCATCGGCCTGCGCCTGCAGCCGCTGCAGCACCCGGTCGAACACACCGGCCTTGCGCCAGCGGTAGAACCGGCTCGACACCGTACCGACAGGGCCGTAGCGCGCGGGTAGATCCTCCCACGGCGCGCCCGTGCGCAGGATCCAGAGCATGCCGTTGAGGACTTGGCGGTGATCCTCCGCAGGCCGGCCCGTGCGCGGCTTCTGCGGAGGCAGCAGCGGGGCAATCTGCTCCCACTGCGCGTCAGTCAGTTCAAAGCGTCGCATCAACCCCACATGGGACCGACCACCCAGCCTGTGAACCCCTTTGCAGAGACGCCCTAGGCCCTCACGGCTGCGCCCGGTGTCCGGTCGAATTGGGGACCACTCCAATCGAGGCTCAGCGGGTCATCGAACTGCATCTGGTACGGCTCGCCTGGGACGGTCAGGAAGGGTGGTCCGAGATGAACTCGATGGTGTTCGAGAAGATCGCGGCAGCCACAGAGGCAACCGCCACGTTGTTGACCGGCGGTACGCACGAAGCCGTGGTGGCTCGCTATCGTGAGCACGTGGCCGCGAACACCGAGCGACTGGCTGCGTAGCCGTAGCCCCTACGAGCCGGGTAGCGCATCGGCCGAGCCGGACCTGACGAAGCAGGTGTCGAACGCGTCGAGTTTGTAGACGCGGCCGTTCATGTCCTGGATGGTCACGTCCTGCTGCCACGTCTTCGCAAGAGCCCTCGCACGCTCCAGGGCAATCTCGGGCGAAGCGGTCTGGTAGGACAGAGGTCCGTCCGGCGTGCTCGTGCTGACGATGAACTTCATCACTGCTCCTGCGCTGACCGGATCCGCTTCACATCGGACTAGGGTGCGTCGTCGAGCACGGAGAATGCCACGGACGGGCGCCGCAGATATCTCACGCCTTCTGTGTCCGAGCCAGCAGGATGGCCGTGCGCACGGCGCCGCGTTTGAGGTCTGGGATCAGCCTCGGCATCGCTCACCACCTCGCTCTCCCATACCAGCCACTGAGCGCGCACCGCCGACGTCTACTTCCATCAGGTTGCCACCCGCTCCTGGAGGTTCGCTGCTCCGAGGAGCGCTGTCTGGGCTGTAGGCGGCACTCCGAAGTGAGGTACTTGTAACGTTATAACGTTCGCTTTAAGGGCTGCCTGGATCGGCGCGGATCGCGCCCGGACGGTTGATTTTTGCGATGCCGACACAAATGCCCCTCGCCAAGCCACTCGACTGGCTGTGTCCTGACAGGCCACACGCGCACGCAGCCCGTCCGGTCGCGTCGCCGGCCCGCGCCCACCGGCCCTCATCCTGCTTCGGGAAAGGAGCGTTGGACCACGTTCTTGAGGGCGGAGGGTCATCCGGCGACGTGCCGCCCGGGGCACCTGAACGGGAGATCGACCCGCTCGAACTCTATGCGGCCGGGATCGATACCTCCGACTACGTTGCTCGCGTAACCCCGCTACTGCGAGCGGCCGTGCCGAAGATTGGCGATCTGCTCGATGTCGGTGCGGGTGGCGGGCAGCTCGGTTCTACGGTGCGCGATCCGCTCGCGGTCTGGACGGCCATCGAGCCGGGACCCGGGATGCAGAACCGTTTGCGTGCGGCCGTACCGCCCCCGCACCTTGTGCCGACGGGCTGGCGCGATGCTGACTTGCCCCTGGGATGTGCCGACACGGTGCTGGCGGCCAATATCGCAGCCCCGCTCACCGAGACGGGCGCCTTTCTGCACCAGTGCCGCTCTTGGGCACGCAACAGCATCGTCTGGCTGGTTCCAGCCCAGCATGGTCCCCGAGGTCTATGTCTCGCCGGCTGCCTTCCAAAGGCTTGGCACGGTGAGGATGAGACGCCGGGCGTTCATATCGTCCTGCGCAATCTGCCTCCAAGGGAGCGGCCGGCGATCATTGCAAGGGCCGAGTGGACTTTCAGCGTAGACGTCCCGGATCTCGGACGGACTGCTGCTTACCTCGCCGACCGTCTTGGCTGGGCAGCCGGCGACCCGCGCAGAGTCGATCTGCAAGACCATCTCGCTGCCCAAGCAGTCCCTGTTGCGGGCCGATACCGCCTCTCCGTTCCCCGTGCCTCGGCCCTTCTCGTCTGGAGGACAGCCTCGTGATGTCCCACCGTCTCTGGTCTCTCCCGCTCGGTTTTGCTGTCAGCATGCTTCCAATAACCGCAATGGCCCAGGAGGGCGCCGCCGTCGCCGGCGGCGCCGCGGTGAGCCTCGACGAGCTCGTTGTCACCGCTACGGGCCGGCCGGAGCCACGCTCCGAGATCGCCGGCACTGTGCAGGTCATTGACCGCACAATGATCGAGAATTCGACGGTCAAATCGGTCACCGATCTGCTTGCTGAAAATGCCGTCGGCTTCTTCTCGGAATGGACGCCGGGGCAGACCTCGATCAACATCCGCGGCGGTGCCACCGATGGCCAGGGCAAGGATTTCCGCAGCCAAGTCCTCGTCCTGATGAACGGTCGACGCGCCGGCACGGCGAACCTATCCAAGCTCTCCATCGCCGATGTCGAGCGGATCGAGATCGTGCGTGGCCCCTCCTCGGTGATCTACGGCAGCCAGAACATCGGCGGCGTCATCAACATCATTCTCAAGACTGGTCGCACCGCGTCGGGCACGCTGGTCGAGGGCATCGGCGGTGTCTGGGGGCTGGCGCAGGGTCGTGCGCAGACCGGCGGGGTCGTCGGCCCGTTCGACTACTACCTCGGTGTTTCGAGCGCCAAGCGCGACGACTACGTCGCCGGCTCGGGCGACCGCATGGCCAACACCCAATGGAACCGAATGGGTATCACCGGCGCGCTCGGCTTCCAGATCGATCCCAACCAGCGGCTTGATTTCACGCTCCGCACGGACGGCATCTACGGGGTCGGCTTCCGCGGCTCCGGCGGCAATCTCTACAGTCGGGACGACCGCATCAATGGCTCGTTCGACGCGAGCTATACCGGTCGCACCGATGACGGGCGCGCCAGCCTGTTCGCCCAGTTCTACAGCGTCACCGACGAGGACCGCTTCAAATGGGCCTCGCCGGTCCAGCGCGGCGGCACCGGACTGCCGGTGCCGGGCACGCAGGCGGACTTCAACACGCGCTATCTCGACATCCTCGGCACCCGCTTCCAGCCGAGGGTGAGCCTGTTGGCCGGCAACGACCTGCTGCTCGGCTGGGATTGGGAAACGAGTCGGCTGCGCTCGGACCGCTTCCGCGCGGGCGTACTCGGCAATCCGCTGGCCCAGGTCTCGCCGCAGGATAACAACCAGACCGACCAGTTCCACGCCCTCTACGTCGAGGACACGCAGCGCCTGTTCGACGACCGGGTGACCCTGCGAGCCGGCATCCGCCAGACCTACGGCACCACGAGTTTCGATCCGACCCCGTTCCTCGCCGGGCAGATCACTGGCTCACGCCCCTACGAGGCCACGACCTATTCCGTCGGCGCGACCTATCGGGCAACCGACTGGGCCGCCTTCCGCGTCGGCGCCTCGTCGGGCTTCCGGGCACCGACCGCCACCGAGATCGCCGCCGACTTCAACACACTGGGCGGCGGACGCATTTTTGGCAATGCGAACATCCGGCCCGAGACGAGCGAGCAGATCGAGATCGGCACTACTCTGACGAACGGGGTCTCGCGCCTCGACGTGGCACTGTTCCAGAACATCATCTCGGACCGCATCATCACCCGCTCGCGCGGACCCAACAGCAACACCTCGGATTACGTGAACAACGCGGGCGACGTGCTCATCCGTGGCATCGAGGTTCAGTACGAGACGGACATGATCCGCACCTTTGGTTGGGAGCCCGGCATCTGGCGCTGGCGAGCTTACGCCAACGGCAACTACAACTTCGACATGAAGGACGAGGGTGCCGTCAGCGTCGCCAGCGCCAACACGCGCCGGGTTGAGCGCGTCTACGAGTACCAGCTCGCCCTCGGCACTCGCTTCGGTCAGGCCGACATCCCCTATCCCTGGACGATCCAGGTTCAGGGCGTGCTCAACGGTCCGGTCTGGTACAACACGGAGGAGAACCTGCTCGTGCCCGCGGCCGAGCCCTACCGCGAGTACATCTGGCGCAAGGATCCGTTCTTCCTCGTCAACATACGCGGCGAGGTGGACCTGATGCCGGGGGTGAAGCTGTTCGCGCAGGTGCGCAACTTGTTCGACGTGAACTACCACCCGCTCTTCATCGCCATCGCTGGGCAGCAGCCGACCCTGGCCGACATGCGCCTCTACAACGGCGGAGGCGGCACCTCCGCACCCGGTCGGGATCTGCAACTCGGCCTGCAGGCGCGCTTCTGAATGCGCGTGGCGATCATCGGTGTGCTCGCCGGACTGACTGCGGCCAGTCCGGCTATGGCCGAGCCAATCCGCCTGACCGATGCCCTTGGTCGGGCCGTGGAGCTGCCGGCAGCCCCGCGGCGGGTCGTGACGATCTTCTCCTCGAACACGGAGTTGGTGGCGGTCCTTGGTCTCACGGACCGCATCGTCGGCATCGACGCCTTCACCCGCTACCCGCCCGAAGCCGCAAACAAACCCGTCGTCGGCGGTCGCCTCGGCTTTTCGATCGATGCCGTGGTGGCGCAGAACCCGGACCTCGTGCTCGTCACGCCGGCCCGGCAGGCGGTGCATCAACTCCTCGCACCGATGGAGCGGCTGGGCCTGCCGGTGACCGTGCTGACGAGCCGCAGCCTCGATGAGGTGCTCGGCAACATTCGCCTCGTCGGGCGGGCCCTCGGAGAGGCGGAGCGCGGGGAGGCGGTCGCGGCGGGGCTGGAGGCACGCCTCGCAGCCGTGACCCGTAGGCTTGCTGATACGACCTGCCCCCGGACGGTGCTCGTCACCGGACGGCTGGGCAACGGGCTGCTACTGATCGCGCGTCAGGATACTTATACCGGCGATGCCCTCGTCCGTGGCGGCGCCTGTCCGGCGCTCGCCAATCGCGGCCTCGCCCAAGTCTCGCCGGAGGCGGTCCTCGCCGCCGATCCGGACGTACTTCTCCTCGCCGGACAAAAAACGGAGTTGGCAGAGCTCACCGCCCGTCCAGGCTTTCGTGAGATGCGCGCCGTGCGAGCTGGCCGCGCCTACACTCTGCCGCGCACCGAGTTCCTAATCCCGGGACCGCGTACGGTCGATGGGATCGAGCGCCTTGCCGTCCTTCTCCATTCGGCCCAGGCAGCGCCGTGAGGCTCATCCTACCGATTGCCGCCATCCTCGCTCTCTCCCTGCTGTTCGGCCTCGCGGCCGGACACGACTGGGTCGGGCCGGCAGAGATCGTCCGCGTCCTCAGCGGGGCTGAGGATTTACAGGCGCGGCTGCTGCGTGATTGGCGCCTGCCACGCGTGCTCGCTGCCGGTCTCATCGGAGCCATGCTCGGCCTCAGTGGCGCGATCTTTCAGGGGGTGTTCCGCAATCCTCTCGCCGAGCCCTACCTGCTCGGCGCCTCCGGCGGAGCAGCGATTGGAGCGACCGTCGCCCTGCTCGTGCCGCTCGGGCTTCCCTCCAGCCTCGCCCTGGGCGGCCTCGCCTTCCTGGGCGCCTGGGCGGCAACTGTGCTGGTGCTCGCAGTCGCGCGCGGCTCGGGTGCGGCGGATGCCGCCGGACTGCTGCTGGCAGGTGTCGCGGTAGCGGCGATGCTGGGCGCCATTCGCTCCTTCCTGATGCTCGCCCTCTCCGACGAAACGGTGAGCCTGCAGGTGGTGCTGAGCTGGACGCTCGGCGGCATCCAGACACCGGATTGGGCTGGTCTCGCCCTGCTCACCACTCTCGCGGCCCTCGCCCTAGGCGTGAGCCTTTCCCTAGCCCGAGGGCTCGATCTTCTTGGTCTTAGTGAGGATCAGGCCCGAGCCTTCGGGCTTGCCACCGACCGCTTCACCGCGCGGGCGGTGCTGATTGGAGCCGGCGTGGTGGCGCTCGCCGTAGCCTATGGCGGTCTCGTCGCCTTCGTCGGTCTTATCGCCCCCCACATCGCCCGCTGGTGGGTCGGCCCGCGCCACCGCGCGCTGCTACCAGTCTCGGCCACGACCGGCGCCGCCCTGGTTATGGTCTGTGATGGGCTCGCCCGCGCCGTGCTGCCGCCGGCCGAGTTGCCGCTCGGTCTCGTTACTGCAGCAGCGGGCGGACCGTTCTTCCTCATCCTGCTGCGCCGCAGGCTGCGCCCATGACCCGCCTCACTGCCAGGGAACTCACCGTAACGGCTGGAACTCGCCGTCTACTCAATAGCGTCAACCTCGACCTCGCGCCCGGCACTCTCGTCGGCCTGATTGGCCCGAACGGTGCTGGCAAGTCGACCCTGCTGCGTGCCTTGGCCGGGCTCACGCGCCCACAGGCCGGCATCGCGACCATCGACGGTCAGCCGGCCGCCGATCTGCCGCCGCAGGAACGTGCCCGCCGCATCGGGTATATGCCGCAGACGTTCCAGCCAGCCTGGGACTACAGCGTGCGCACGGTCGTCGAACTCGGCGCGAGCCGGGTGCCGAGTGCCGGGCACCGGCTCGACGAGATCCTGCGCGTCCATGATCTCGTCGATCTCGCCGAGCGTCCCTGGTCTCGCATTTCAGGTGGCGAGCGGGCGCGAGCGCTACTCGCTGCAACCCTCGTCGCCGAGCCGGCCGTGCTGCTCGCCGATGAACCAGGGGCGAGCCTCGATATCGGCCATCGCATCGACCTGATGCGACGTCTCCACGCCTACGCCCGCGATCAGATCGTCGTCCTCGTCCTTCACGACATCGAGCAAGCAGTACGCGATTGCGACCGGTTGGTGCTGTTGGAGCGGGGTCGTGTGGTCCGCGACGGGCCGGCTGGGGATGTCGCTCGCACTTCTGATCTGGACCGGGTCTTCGGTGTCCGGTTCGCCTGCGGTCAGCTGGATCCCAACACTGATGCCATGTTGATGCTGCGACCCGAGGCCTGAACCAGAAAGCCAGCTGAAAACCTCTTCCTGTGGATGTCGGAGGCGACGGACTTGAGGATGAAGAGAAACCTTCTCGAGCCGCGAGTGATCGGGTACCGGAGTGGGGGCATCATTGACTGGAACTGAGAATACAGGCGGTATCGCCGTGGTGCTCGTTGCTCGCAGCGCGATTGCCGCTGCGCCACGTGCCGAGATGGAGGCGCTTGCCGAGCAGGCCGCGAGCCTGCCGGGCATCGCCCACGCAGCCTACGCCTTTACTGAGCAAGGCTCGCCATCCCTGCGGGATGTCGTGGCGGCTGTGCGCGAAGAGCCCTTCGCTGAGATCCGAATCGTTCCGCTCCTGCTGCCAATGGAGCCGAGCTTTCGCGCTTGGCTCGGCAGAACGCTCGCGCGCTGGCAGACAGAATGGAATCGAGAGGGTCCAGCAATCCGGATCGGACCGGGGCCTGTCGCCAGCGACTGCAGCAGAGACCTTATCGCGGATTTGATCCTGCAGGCTGGACGAGAACCTATCTTCGACCCGGCGTCCCATCCAGCCACAACTGGCTCGATCGTAGCCGCAGCGCGGCGGCGTGTCCTCATCTGCCAGGGTGGTCCTTGCAATGAGGCCGGTGCAAGCGCGATATGGGGTCATCTGCGCAACGAGCAGGAACGTCTCGGCCTGCGGACGGCCGGTGCCGGCACTATGAGCGCGGCGACGAGCTGCCTCGGTCCCTGTAGTCTAGCGCCCGTAGTGCAGGTCTGGCCGGAGGGGACTGTCTACGGCGGCATTGATGAGGCCGGGATCGACCAAATCGTCCGCGAGCACCTGCTAAGAGATACTCCCGTTGAAGCGCTCGCCTATGCGGCGGATGGGCGTAAACAGGCTCTACGATTGCGCAAGTGACAGAATCCTTTGCCACTTCGTCGGCTATCGTGATCCTCGCAGCGATTTTCTGACCGCGAGGCGAGGACGGTAGGCGCTCAAATTCTCACCGAAGGTCAGCGAACAAGTCGAGCTGACCCAAGGCCACTTGGCAACTTTGGGGTGATGGCAAAGTGCAGGTGGCTCGAGCCGGGCCCGTCCCACACCAGCCAATCTGCGCGACTTGCAATGACGGTCGAGGGAAACACACCATGCTGGCAGGCCTGCCTGACTGGGCACACGGTTAAGGTGGTGTTCGGAGGCCGTGACTCGCGTCGTACGGACGGCCGGCGATGGGGAGAGCCCGATCATACAAGCCGCAGCCCATGTCGAGGCCGATCAGCAGCCAGCTAATCCGGTAGGGCCGCGGCATGACTGGTGCGAGCTCACGGTCGCTTGGCACGCCGCCAACAGCAGCGCTGCCATAACGAAGACCGGACGGCTGTCGTCATGCTGGACCGTCGTACCGGTGAGAATTGAGGCGAACATGGCTGCCCACGATTCGATGGCTAGGCCGGTGACCACCGGCAGCGCCCACGGTGAGCACACATGTGGTGTTCTCGACCTCACCTTGCCGAGGTTGACCAGCTGAGACTCGCGCTCAGTGCATGACCGAGCTTGACAGAACAGGCTATCCGGAGTTTGCAATGTCATAACATAACGGTCGCGTCGGTCGCATCTTCAGTCGGTAGGGTCATGGTTGGGTCAAATGCCGGAGGTCGGCACCCTTACGTTGTATTCATCGGGAATGCTGACTCTTTCGTGTTCGCGGGCCTCCTTATGGGAGCCTGTCTATTCAACCCGGAAGAAGCCATCGCCCAAGCTGGCGCAGGTGTTTCCGCCAGCACGGGGCCAGAACAGCACGTGCTTCTCGAAACCCTGAGCGTCTCCGGTGACGCGTCAGGCACAAGCATCGGCGTCACAACCTTCGAAAGCCAGAAGGAGCGGTTTCTGCGCCGCCCGGGAGCGGAGGTCGTGGTCACGGTCAAGGACGCCGAGCCCGGCCGGAGAACGAACCTCAACGATACGCTTATCAGAACGCCGGGGGTGTTCGTGACCGAGCGTGGCGCCGGATCGAACGGCTTCATCTCCATCCGTGGCAGCGACATCGCCGCTGAGGGCTCACGCAACGGCCGCGGCATTCGCGGCTACATCGATGGGATTCCGCTCGGCCGGACCGATGCAGGCCTGACCAGTGCCCTGATCGATCCGCTCGCGACCGAATATGTCGAGGTCTATCGAGGGGCCAACAGCTTGCGATACGGCAGCATCGCCACGGGCGGTGCGCTCAACTTCGTCTCAAAAACGGGGCTGACCGCCCCTTGGAACGCCGTCACGATCTCCGGCGGCAGCTTCGGCAACCTGCTGACCCAGGCTGAGACGGGCGGGCAGGACGAAAACGTCGACTGGTACCTACAGGGCAATATCTTCAACAATCAGGGCTTTCAGGATCATACGCGCGAGCGCAACTTCCGCTTCAGCGGGAATGTCGGCGTGCAACTGGCGCCGAACATCGAGAGCCGGACCTTCTTTGCCGCTGGTCATCTCCTGCAGGATCTGGCCGAGCCGCTGCCGCTCAACACCCTGCGCACGCAGCGACGCACGGCGCCGCCCAACTCCTATCTCTTCAATGAACGGCTGAATCTCGATTACCAGCGCATCGCCAATCGCAACCAGCCTCTGTACGAGCATCGCCTGACGCAACGTGCCCGACTTCCGGGCCAGCATGTCCTCGTATTTCGGGCTCCTCTTCCCGACCGAATTGCTATTGAGCCCGATGCTCGCCGATTCATGGAGCGCCTTGGCGATCAGCATAGCATCCGCGGGGGGGGCGTCGGCCCAGAAGCCATCCGCGGCCAGCCTCGTAGCTCCAGCTTTCGGGGACCGAGATGCCGAAGCGCTTCAGTATCGAGTGAACGTGGAGCTTGTTGCGAGCGAGCGATACCACGTAGGAATTGGAATGGCAGGTGGGGATCCTGTGCAAGGCACATCCCAGATGCCTGCCATGATCGCCGTTTGAGCACTGGATGCCATGGCGCATTTGTGCCGAACGCGAGTTATCCCTAGCCCGTCGCATGCGGGTCGACCGGACGCGTGTGTCCGCGCACCCGGTCGCCGGTCCTGCGGGCGCGCCTCGACCGCACAGCATGGCCAGGCCTCGGTCGCGCCGTCGTCGACAACCTCATTGCCGAACCATGTCCTCGGACGCGTAGTCCTTCGCATGGCGGCGTTGAAAGTCGAGGATGGAGACCACACGGGTGACGAGCGCCCCTACAGGGTCTTCGCGTCCCGCATCGTCCCCGGCGAAGCGCGCCAGGTATCGTCTCAGGGCAACCCCATCGACGAGGCCGGCGTCCTGAAGGAATTGCGCGAGCAATCCCGTCAACTGGGCCGTCGCATCACGGACCTGCTCCTCCAGCCCGTTCACCGCCTCTTCCGCTCGCTCGAGCCGCGCCTCGACGGCCTCGATGCGCCGCATCAACGTCTCCGACAATCCCATCTCCCCTCGCACCCGTAGCGATCGTACCGATTCGTCGGACGCCGCAAAGTACCGTCCCGACGAACGGGTATGTCGCTCGCTGGTGACCTGGCCCGAGATCGTGCGGCGCCAGCCACAGGAGGGGGCCCCGCGAGCTTCATCGATCAGGAACGCGGAGATCACGTCTTCTCGGCCCAGGCGGCGACGAAAGCCTCATCGCGCGAGACGCCCCCTGCAAGACAGGCCGTCGGACAACGGTCATCGTTGCCGCTTCCATGTGTCCTTGACCTGCAGCGTGCTCACCGCCAGCAGCGCCGCTCCCTGCACCTCCGACCGGACCGTCTCGTGTGCCGAGAAGGTGTATAGTATCGCTATCCCGTGCTTCACGGTTGCCAGGTATCTCGTAAGGTAACCCGGGATTTCGGCCCCCCTTAGGGTCGCGTCGACCCATATCGCATCGCCAAGCGTTATGTGCGACGGCGCCTTGACTACCCCGAGACGACCCAATTCAGCTCCAAGCCTTTCCAGGTGCCGCTTGTACGCCCCCAACCCGTCTTCCGGACCGGGGATTTTTGCGGCGAGGACCATGATCGCGCCGACCGGCTGACCCTCGACATGGGGCGGGCTGCAGACGAACTCCGTCTTTTCCAGCTCGCAGTGCCAGCCGGTCGGCAACTCGAAACGCAGGTAGCTGTTCTGGAACTCCACAGCCCTCGCCGGCCCCGGAAGAGCAAGGAGGAGGGTGCACAGGCAGGCCGCGAGCACGCGCATCATCAGGCGGGCTCCATCGAGCTCTCGGCCTCGATCCCCGAATGCTGCCAGAAGTCGGCCGTCGATCCCGTCGCCCGTGCTTGGACAAAGGTCGCGTAGAGGACGCGTGCGGAGATCACGCGCTTTCCCGCCTCCTTCAGCAGCCTTGCGTCGCTTTCGTCGAGGTCCGGCGGCCGGTCGCCGGGCTCCTGGGCCACGCAGGCATTCGTCACGACGAGGAGTTCAGCATCGGCGGCCGTCGCCCGGATGGCCAGGATCTCGACGTGCACGCGCCTGATGCGTACGACCTGGCCAAGTCCGACCACGCGGAAGCTCCGTCCGGAAGGGCTCCTCAGCCTGCCGCTCACGACGCCGTCCGTGTCGTCCGGGACGGCTCCCATCTCCCGGAGGATCGTCGTCGCGGCGTCGCACAGGGTGCCCGCGTCGGATGCCGCGAGGATCCGCGTCATCGCGCGGGCCTTCGAGATCAGGTCCAGCTCGACATTCAGCCGGCGGTCCGTCTCCCGGCGGCGTTCCGCGAGTTCGCACAGCTTGCGGTCGGCCTCCCGAGCCTCCGGGAGATCGTGAAGGAGCATCCATTCGGGGTCTTGCGAGGAGATCCTGAGCCGCCAACTGTACTCGCGCACGAAGCTGTCGCTGACCCTGTGGTCCTCGATCTCGGCCGCCCGCGTTATGAGGCGCTCCCTCAAGTCCTCGGCGTCCGCGACCGGCAACGCGCGAGCGAGGTATGGGAACACCCCTGCGAACCGGGCGTCTTCAGCATATTTGGCGCGCGCCTCCTGATCGACGGCCAGCAGGGCGAAGTGGCTGAAGAAGTCCCGGATGCGGTCGTGGCGGAAGCGCACCTCCTGGGAAGCGATCGCGCCGCCCTCGTCGGCGTCGGTGCGGACCAAAGCGAGCTTCCCCGCGATCAAGGCGACGACCTCGGGCTGAAACGGCAGCTTCTGCAGGTTCTCCTGGTCCTTCAGCCGCTGCTCAAGCAGCGCCGAGGAGAAGGCGGTCGTTCGGAAGGCGACGCCCGACTCGGCGAGCCGCCTAGCGATGCCCTCGAACTGCTGCGACTCCAGCGCGAAGAGATCCGGCGTGCGCCCATCACCGAGGAGGAGCGCCACGGACGTGAGGTCCATGGGATTCGACAAGATCTCCTCGAAGGCCCGGCGCTCGACTTCGTCGTTCGAGATGGATTCGATTTCCTGGAGGAAGCTCTCGGCCGACTTCACGAAAAGCCCGCCCCTGACCGGCGCGTTATCGGCGAGCACGGGCTCACGGGAAACCAGGAACCTGCGAACCGCCTCGGGCGCCAGCGGCAGGATCGTGTACCTCTCGATCGTACCGAAGCCGCGAAGCGAGATCTGGCTTGCCACCAGGATTCTGGCGTAGGGGTACTGGGACAGGAATCCTGTTATCATGTCCTGCGTCGCGAGATCGACTTCGTTGTAACCGTCTATGTAGATGAACATCTTTCCGGAGTAGATCATGGCCTTGAGAAGGCTTTGTTCCTTTCCAAGTCCATTCATCCGCTGCTCGATCTCGGCCTCGACACCGCGCCGGCATTGATCCGCCCGCATGTAGACGAGGACGTCACGACCTTCCCTGGCGCGCGCGGCCAGGGAAAATCGGAGGAAGCTCGACTTGCCGAGCCCCGACTTGCCGAGCAGCAGGACGCGGCCGTGATGGCGCGAGAGGGCATCAAGGATAGGGAGCTCGGTTTCCGTCACCCGGCCGCGCCCGCCCATGGCGTTCGGGCGGTGACGAACGCGACTGTCCCGGAAGTACGAGAGCCGGTCCAGCTGGGTGGCGTCCCCCGACGCGATGTCTCCCAGGAAGCTTTCCTTGAACGGCGCGAACAGCCGGCGCCGCGCGAAGCCGACGTGCAGCAGGACGAGGTCGATGTACCCGAGGCCGAGCAATCTCCGCAGCACCGGATTCCAGAACACGAACGCCTGGAGCCGAGGCGACCGCGGATAGGCGGTCAGAAGCATGGCCCATAGGGCAAGGTGGGCCAGCAGGGCGACCGGAATGCCCGCCAGCCCGGCGACCATCCATCGCTTCCTGAGCTCGGACGCGATGGACCTCGACTGTTCCGGGGCCGCCGTCGCGAACTGGTCGCGCCAGAACTCAAGCGATTGCATCGATGCCGGCACGTACGGCAGGTCGCCGACGGCTCGGCTGACAATCTCGGCGACCTTCGCGCCGACCTCCGTGCTCGTCGCGTTTCGGAACGCCTCATCCTCCCAGAGCGTCCGGATGCCCTCGAGAAGCTTCGGCGCGTCGGGGACCGACCTGTCGCGCCATGCGCCGGCCAGCCGGGCCAGGGGCGACGCCGGCTCACCCAGGAGCGAGATGCACGAGAGGACGGCGTCTCTCTCACGGGTCGTGGCGCGATGCAGGGCATTGAAGGCGGGGACCAGAAGCGCCGGTTTCGGCACCCCGGCCTGTGCCAGTGCAAGACAAGGCTCGCCCGGCTTCGTGCGCCATTCGTCCTCGTCGACGGCGTTCGCGTACAGGGCTGCGAACGACTGATCGTGACGGATCAGCGAGCGCAGAAGGATGGAAGCGTCGTCGGACAGGTCGGACCGGGTCCTGGCTAGGTCGATCGACGGGGCGTCCGGCATCGGCAACTTCCCCGGCGCGGAAGCCGCATCGTAGGCTCGCGCGAGCAGGATCAGGGCTGGACGGGCAACGGCCGCGCTCGGGTCCGACAGGCAGTCGATGAACGCCTTCACTCCTGCTTCCGGATGGTCGGCCAGGGACAGGAGGGCGGCGGTCCGAGTCGGGACGCCCGCATTCGCGTCCGATGCCAGGCGAGCGGCGGCGGCGTAGGCCGTGGCTGGAGCACCCTCCGCCATCTGCAGCACCCGCAGGTCGGTGACGGTGACCGCGCGAACGGCCTCGCCGCCGAAGACGTTCCTCCAATAGCCTCGCGTCTCCAAACCCGCGGCGGAGGGCACGACACCGATGTCGAGGAGAGCCCGAGCCCCGGGCTCATCCCCCGCCGCAAGCCGTGTCGCGAGCTCTTCGGACACGGATCGCGACAGCGACGGCAGCCGCAGCGGCATGTTCGCGAGATGCCCGGGGCCGTCGCGGCCCACCGCAGCCAGGACCATGCGTCCGAGGTCGTCGCCGGCGACATCGGCCAACGCGGCGTCCACCTGCTTCGACAGATCCGTGCGGCAGGACGATCTTCTCGTCAGCAGGCCCCAGAGAGTCTCGAACCTCGACGCGCGCGGGGCCGACTGCCTGCTCAGCAGTGCGAGCCGCCACGCAAGGTCGGGACATTCGAGTGCGTCGTTTCCGGCGGACGGCAGCTTCGGCGTCGCGGTCCACCGTTCCAGGGCGGCCAACTGCTCGGGCCCCGCCATATCGATGAATTGCCGGACGGTTTCCAGGTCCCACGAAGCAAGGGCGGTCGACTGGGCGATGACGCGATAGAGGCGCGCCCATCGCTCGGGCGCGCTATGCTTCAACTGGTTCAAGGCGGCGAGGCGCGCCTCAGGATCGCCTTCGTCGAGGACCCTCTCCAAGTCTCGGCTCGGAAGGGACGGGCCGAGCCGCGCCAGGACCGCGCTGGCCGTCCGCTCTCTGAGAGCTGGGGCCTCGTTCGTTGAGCCTTGCCCGGAAAGCCAGCGACGCAGCCTCGGAACGGATTGGTCGAGGGACTCCCATTTAGCCGTGAGCACCCTCGCGACCTCATGGCGAGCCTGTTCGCCGAGCCGGTCGGTTTCGAGGGCATTCAGCAATGCTTCCGCCAGAGGCGCCGGCAGCCTGGTCATGGATTGGGCGTTCGGAAGCAGCGCTACGACCGTTGTCTCGCTGTTCGAAGCCAGGGAGGCCTGAAAGGACTCCAGGTAATCACGCCACAGCCCATCCCGCAAACCTGCCCGATTAATAACGGCAGAGTTTCTGAAAATGCCTTTCTGATCTTCGCTTGCGGCGGCGAAGACGCGTTCGAGCTGGCTCGACTGCCGGAGCCGAGACGCCGCCTCTTCCACGAAGTCTTTCGGGGCTTCCCCGAAAAGTTCGACGGCCGCGATGGCGCCGTCGACATCCGCGGGATCAACCTGGGCCAGCACTCGACCGACGAGCAGCTTCCGACGTTCCAGCGCCAAGTGGCTGCGAAGCTTGGGCAACTGAAGTTGCTCGGCCGTTCGGGGTAGGGCCCGATCCTCGGATTGCCCGTGCGTGGGAAGACATCCCGCCACGGCGGCAGCTATCATGACACGCAGGGAATTCCGGATCGTTCGTCGCATTCCAAGGCGCTCGTCCTGCCACGAGAAGATCCTGCAGATCAGAGGCAATATGCTTCAAGGCAACGATCTAGCAAAGCTGGCCGGCTTCCGATCACGGCGTCTAGGCTCGGCACGAACCTGCCAGAGGCGACCGAGCCTTCTGTCTGAGGCGTGATCCCGACGCCGCCCCCCCGCCTTGCCTGAGCGGTTCCAAAGCCGCGTACCGAGTTGACCTGGCGTCCCTGCGCGTCGGCAGCCACGAGCGTTCCCCGCCGGCCCTCTTCCAAAGGTCGTTTTCCGCGCGGCCGTCCGGAAGGAGATCGGCGCTCACACCGAGGAACTCCGGCCAAGCCAGATGCCTCCGGCAGTTCTTGATGCGAGGCCTCGTTCGAGTCCGGGGCGGGCGTTGATCTGGACCGCCCGCAACCTCCTGAAGCTGGTACGGGCCGGACGCCGAACCCGTTGGGCCGCAGCGTCTACTCACGCCCCGCACTTCCACACTCGTCTCGACACCCGCTACTCGGGCAGGCTCGCGGACGTTCCATATTCGCCCGTCGCGGACACACTGCGTCGGGATGCCTGGCCCATGCCCCGGCGCGGCACGGTGAGGAAGCCTGCGCAGTGAGGCGGCACGAGCCGGGCCGTCGTGCCACGGACGGGACCGGAGCCCCGAGGGAGCCGAACGATGACGGACCCCGCTTCGACCATTTCGGCCCGGCGGAGTGCTACGGGAGCGTCGACGCCGCGGTGCTTGCCTCGAAGCGCCGCGGCGCCACGGCTGCCTCAACGCTTGCTGTCGGGCGTGCGCTTCACGGGTACCCAGGCGGCACCCGGCGACGTGGTCGGGGGGAATCGGGTATTGTCCGGGACCGTGGCGTAGTTGTCCCGCTTGCCGCCGCGCGGACCCTCCTCGCGGTAGATCCCGCCGTTATTTCCGGAACTGCTCCCCGGCGTCTTTCTGGTTGTCATCATACTCTCCATTGGCCGCCTTGGCCGCAGGTGATGTGCGCACTCTACTGGTGTTTAACAAGTATCAGGGCGCTGGGAATCGAGAGCCACGGACCGTGCCGAGTAAGGTCGAGGGAGCGGCGCGATCCGGCTGGTTTGCGGCAACGTGCTGATCAATGTTCGTACGACACACTTCGAACACGCTCGTAGCCCTCCAGCCTTCGGCGTTGGGCCCGTAGATCGCGGCGCGAATTCAGCCTCCAACGACAGGTTCGGTGCCCGCCCTCCGCGCCGTACTGGACGACGGCGTCGGCCAACGGGGCGTCCCCATGGCAGTTTCCCGATGGCAAGCCGTGCGCCGCAGGATCGTCGAGCATCTCCGCCCGGCATCGGTCGATAGCGCGCTACGCGGCCTCACTGCCGGGGATGCTCGTCAGCGACACGGCAGCGGGCGCGCACGTCGAGGGCCAATCAGTCCGCAGTAAGGGAAGCGTCCGCAGGCACGACGGCGTCGAATTGCCCTCCTGGGAAGCGATCCTGTTTGGCGTACCAGCGCGACGCTCCTCTCATCACCCTGGTCTCGCCGGATTTATCGGCCAACGGGCGGTCATGCCGGGAATGCCCCGGCAGCCGGGCACTGAAATTCCAGGGATCCAGCACATGGCACTCAAGATGCCGAAAGCGCGGTTGGCTGAACCGTCGGGTGTTGTGACGACCGTCAATGCGGACAGCTATGACAAAGCCACCCGACCTGGCACGCTGCTGTGCATAGACAACAGGTGCGACGCGCGCCTGAAGCACGTCCGCCGTCACTTGCAGGGACATAGCAAGGTACAGGCGCATTTCGCGAGAAATCCGAATGCGGTCCATGCACGGGACTGTAAATTCGACGTGGCCGCGACGGTCACGCGGATTTCCGACCGGTCGAAGCGCTTCGAACCAGATCGTGATCCCATTGACGTCGGACCGGATGGAACCGCGGTCTTCCGCCTCAACATCGTATTCGAAGCCCTTGCGAATCTAGGCCGCACGACGGTTGCAGATGATGCCGGTGACAGGGATCGCGAAAGCGTCGAGACCATCGCCGGCGACAGGACGTTGACCCCTTACCTACGCCGGGCGAGAGCCGTTCTCGCGTTGCTCGCTCGGCTCGGCGACTCGGACGAGCTCAGGAGCGCCATCCGAATATCGTACGGCGGAGCCGTCCTACCCTGGCAGGACTTCTTCTATGGCCCTGGCGAGTTGGGACGGCTGTACGACAGACTTCGAGTTCTCGACGGCAGGAATAAACCCATCCACCCCGTGGCGGTGGTCGTCAGACCCAAGAATGTTTTGAACACGGTGCGCGACGCGGTGGTAAACTGCAAGTCCGAGAAGCTGAGGGTCGAGTCCGGTGGCGACCTGCGCATCGTCCCTCGCCTGGCATGCCGGCCGCCAGCCCTCGCACAGTCACTCGTTGATCTGCGGCCGTATCTCGTCTGCACGATACCGCGGCCACGTCGGGGCGACCTGAACCTGCGGCCGGCACCAGGAGCGACGGCATTTGCAGATGTCTACATGGATGTCGTCTCGCGCAACCAGTTCGCACTCTGGCCGCACTGAACGGGCGGCAAGTCGGTGGCGCCCGCCCGGCTCTCAGCCGACGTCGGCCGCACGTCGGGCGCGACCGGCAGCGCGACTCGCCCGACGCACGTGAAGGGCTGTCCGGATGCGATGGCGGCCAGCAACTCGTGCCACGGAAGCGCCGCATTCGCCCAGGACTGATCGCGCAGCAGGACGTCCACATCGTATCCGAGGCACCGGTCTTCATTGACGGTGACGTCCGGGCCTTGAGCCCTCAAGGCGATCAGCCGCTGACCGCTCACGCGAATGGCACGGACCCCCGCAGCGTAAGCCAAGGCTGCCTGCACGGTGGAGAACACTCCGGTCGAGATGTCGACCCTGTACGAGCCGCCCTGCCAGGACGTCCCGCCCCCGTAACGGATTGGATCTGCCCTCCTGTCGCGGCTCCTGACGCTCATCGCGGCTCCCCAGTGTACGAGGAGGGTGAATCACGATTCGCCAAACCACAAGCGCGCGTTCCAGCCTGAGGGTGACAGAGTTGACGCGTGACGCCGCGATGTCGGATCCCAGCAACCGGCCGAGCGGTTGCATTCCCGGTTCTCACGGTGTTTCGATAATTTTGGTGGGCCTTGGGGGAGGGCAGGGGATCCAAAAATTCTGCTTATAGACTAGTGGTCTGGCGCCGCCTTGATGGTGCGTTTTGTTCGACCTGATGGGCTGAGCGTTCGAGGCAGCTTATCGCCTGCGGCGGAACCCGACTGCCCTGAGACCCCGCTCCTGTCGAGTGGTGAGCGGCCCCTGGAAGCGCTCGGGCAGAAGGGTGAACCCGTAGCCAAACGGCGTGGCGCCGTCTCTGAGGAAGCGAGGCGCTAGATCCTCAAGCAGCCCGGGCGATGGGACGCCGAACCAATCTTCATCGACGGCCCTATAGATCGTGCTCGCCACGCAATCCGCGAACTGAAGACCAGGCTCCGCCTTCGCCCGGGCGCTCTCTATGGATGAGGGGTCTACCACTGACCATTGAATCTGGCGCTTGTTGTTGAAGTAGCCGCGCCCACGTCGCTCGACGCGCAGCTTGTGCAGATATGCTTGCGTTTGTGAATAGCAGAAGTGCTTCCGTCGCGAGAAGATGATGCGTATCGGGCGTGGCGCGCCATAAAGCGGTACCGTCCACTTGCCGCACTCAGCGCTTGCCCTCTCTAGCAGGTAGCGAAAAGTGTAATTATAGAACCAGTTGCAGTTCTGCGGTTTAATACGGCCACCACGAACGACTTCCAAGTTCTTAGCCTCGACTCGCTTATTCCGGAAGCGGCGCATGTTTCGCTTGTTCGAGACAATGGCGATAAGTCCAGCCTGAAACTTTACAAGACCATGGATTGCTGCTGCCTGTTGCGGCCCATCAAAGGCGGTGGAAAGCTCTGAAGCCGGATCCAGGCCAAGTCTCTGCTTGAACGTCGCAACAGCCTGCGCGATTTCTGCCCTGCGGCGATGACGGATCAAGACACCGCACAGCACGAAGTACTCGGGAGACCCGCCGGGATCTAAGGGCCGTACGCGGTCCAGTCACTCATCGCCCGCCTCATCGATATAGAGCGTGAACCCGTGCTGCCTGCCGGCCATCGGTATCTGATTTCATCTTGGCTGACATGATGGCCATGGCCTGTCGAGAATGGTTCGCAGGAGTATCGCCGGGTTTCGATAGGATCTGTTTACCCTCAGGGGTCACTCACGCAAGACGTATACACACCCGAGGCGAGCCAGCGTTTCCCCCGTATGGGTGCCCCGGCCTGCCTTCCCGCCGGTCGCGTCTATTCCGGGGTCGGCAGGCTGCCGGCAACAGCAATTGAAGCTGGCAGTAGGCTGGACAGTCGGGAAGGCTGCTTACAGTTCGGCTATTTTCGCCAGACGCACGTTCACAGCTCTTCCTGCAACCGACACGCTGATGACGTGGGTGTTGCCACTATCCTCCAAGTCGAATGGAATAGGGATCTCAGTGCCGGGCGGAACCTGAGCACCTGTAACTAATCGCCCGCCGGTCTCGAATGAGAGGATAGCGGTCCCTCGAATGCGGCCAGCTTCGATCACGTAAGTGCCGCGATAGATGCCACCGCCAATATCGATGCCGGCGACTTTGCCGTTAGCAAGCGCCATGCCCCCGGCGCCAATACTTGAGACGCCCTGATAATCAACTCTGTAGAAGCCCGTCATACCGCTCTCCTAATGAAAGCCGGATGTCGTAACGCCGAATGGCCGCTTCAATCGTGCACTGGCACTACCTTGCGAGTTATCCACAGGGAATGGCACTATGATGCCTGTGGCGTCAGCGACCGCGAGCCCTGTGTTCGTTGGCCCGGCTTCAACTCCTGGCTCGGCCTGAGGCCCGCTTTGCCGGGAGGGTCACACACGCGAGAGGTGACCCTACGCGGGGCGGATCGGAGTTTCCCCCGTATGGGTGCCGGGATCTCACTCCAGCCGGACGCGAGACCCGGATGGGTAGCCTGCCGTTTCGCCTCAGGACGACGGCAGGAGGCTGAGTGCCAAGCCAGCTAGCGCAGCCGTGCCCATCGTCGCCAGCTTGATGGCAGACAGGACGATTGCCTCCAGCCCTTGAGCCGCCTGCCGGTTGTCGTTGGCGGTCGTGCGGATCGGTCCGCGGGATCGGAAGTGAACCTCGGGGAGCGTGCGACGATAGCCGCTGCGCCTCGATCCGGTCCCGCTACCCGCACACATCGCCTGACCTCCGGTGGCAGCCACACAGCGGTGCCGGGGAGACAAAGCGCAGCCGGCCGAAAGGCTCCAAGGCCCTCTTCCCACGCAGGGGACCTTTACGCGGTCAAGCTGATCCGGCTTGTCCCGATCGCTTCCACTCCGCTCCGGCCACGTATCCCAACGGAGGGCATGAGCGAGCTCGGATCCAGATGCCATGAGGCGTCAGGTTGATGAAGGTCCGTGCTTTGTCCTTGCTGACGATGGTCAGCAGGTTCTCGAACGGGTTCTTGCCCGGTACGCCTAGACCTCGTTCGGCGAGGAGAAGCCGTTCGACCTCGACGAGAAGCTGGCGTCTTCGAAGGGGCTTGCCGACCCGTTCGAGGATGGTTCCGACAGCCCGCAGAACGTCGGTGGGTCTCGCAGTCCTCCGTGGGGTGCTCGCGTCGGTGCTTTGCTCTTCCATGTCGGGAGAGCGAAACATGCGAGAAGTCTCGATCCCTTCGGCGCCCCGCAATGGTCGCGGCTCGGTTTCGGCCGATCCTGTGGTGGGTCCACCTGCACGCGACGCCCTGCTCACCTTCTGCCGGGTTGCCTCCCGAAGGGAGATGTCGGCAGGCTCTGCCGCGCCTGCGGCGTCCCTCAGAACCGACAGGACCTCGGGTAGCGCGTCACGTTCCAACCATTGCGCATCTTGCGCCTTGGCCATCACCAATGCGCCCTGCCAAATCATCAGGAATCGAGTGGCGGCTGATGCCGCGTCGCGTGCGTCGAGCCCCTCGGCGAGGAGACAGCGACGAACGCCGTCCTCGATGGCCAGGAGGGTTTGCAGGCAGGCTGCCCTGGCCTCGGTCGCGTCCTCGTCCTCGGCGGCGAGGTCCACGGCGAGGCATGCGATCCCGAAGCCGTGATCCGCCAACATCGCGCCGTCCGCCGACAGGAGGTCGACGAGGCGATCCAAAGGGCGTCGGGCTCCGTCGTCGCGGGTCAGGATGCCGTCGAGCGCATCCTGGATCCTCACGCCATGTCGTCGCGCCACGGCCAAGGCGAGGGCGGTCTTTTTCGGGTAGTGATAGAATACGGCTCCCGCCGGGACGTCCGCCGCAGCAGCCACGTCCCTGATGGCAACGGCCGCGTAGCCGCGCTCTGCGAAGAGGCGCTCGCCGGCTTCGGCCAGCCGATTGGATCGATCTGTCGCTCTTGCCACGTCGCATGCGCCTGTCAGCGAAGCTGCGGGAGGGTCGCCCCCGCGATCGATCGAGTCAACTGACTCGGATGCGTTCTGCGCGTTCGCTTCCACGGGTCATGCCCCGTGGGAGGGGGCTGACGCGTGAGTCAATTCCGTGACCTCGACGGGCCGAGCCGACGGCAGGCCGACCGGTTCCACTTGGGACGCGGGAGCGGCAAACGATCCGATTCGCTCGATCTCCGATTTTGGATGAGGGCGGTCCAAGGGAAACCAGCCGATGCTCGCCCGTCGGAGACGGGACTCGATCAATCCTCTCCTTCGACGCCCGGCAGGAAACCTCTCCTCAGCTGCTCCAGGGTCGGCGGCCAACACGCGTTCCACGCACCGAACGCGCACTGGCGGCCGCCGTAGGCGCGGCGGCATAGGACGGCAGTCTCGGTTCCGGTAAGCCTGCCTCGCTCCAGGAGTGCTTCGGCGATGGCTCTGATTGCCGCCTCGCCTGGCCGCGACCGGATGAGGGCGGTCGCCCGCCGGGCCGCAAGAACGCTCGCGGCCCGGCGCTCGACCCCGCGCAGGTTCCAGGCGTCGAGGAGCATGGAGGCGTGCCGCATGTCCGCATCGCCGCCGGCCAACGTGCAGGTCGCCACGGCCACTCTCCGGAAGCGTGCCTCCGCGAGGATGCCAGCAACACACTCGATGAGGGCGATGTCGCGCGCGATGCCTCGCAGGCGGTCGCAC
>F21B_10012111_pt1 | contig 29803 bp, 30 predicted proteins | sample RepKananBrdUF21B_FD_10803 | JGI IMG/M metagenome (IMG submission 10803) | reverse complement strand
GTTTGCATTGCGGCCGCCCGTGGCCCTGCCGTTCGAGGCTCCGCACGCTGCTGACCAGGTCCTGGCTGCACGCCGTGCACAAGGCGACTGGAACGGCACCGACGACCGCGATGCCCGTGTCGTAACGACGATCGACCTGGATCTTCAGCATGTGCTGGAGCGCCAGATCAACCGCTATGTGGCGCGCAACGGCGGGCGCGGCATCCGCAACGCCGCGGCGCTGCTGGTGGATACGCGCGACATGGGCGTGAAGGCGCTGGTGGGATCGGCCAATTTTTTCGACCGGACGATCCAGGGGCAGGTCAACGGTACGCTGGCGCGGCGATCGCCGGGGTCGACGCTCAAGCCATTCATCTATGGGCTGGGTTTTGACCAGGGGGTGCTGCATCCGCAGACGGTGCTGCGCGATGTGCCGACATCATTCGGGCCGTACTCGCCGGAGAACTTCGATGGCCACTTTCTCGGCCCGATCACGGCAACCGATGCGCTGAACCGTAGCCGCAACATTCCGGCCTTGTGGGTAGCATCGAAACTCCACGAGCCCGATCTTTACCAGTTGCTGCAGCAGGCCGGTGTGAGCCGGCTGGCGAGCCCGCAGCACTATGGCCTCGCACTGGTGCTGGGCGGTGGCGAGGTCACCATGCAGGATCTGGCGGGCCTGTACGCCATGCTGGCAAATGGCGGTCTGTTCAAGCCGCTTCGCCTGCGTGCAGATGCCCCCACGGTGCCGGGCAAGCGCCTGTTAAGCGCCGAAGCCAGCTTTATGGTGACGGATATGCTGCGCCAGCACCTGCGCCCGGATGAAACCAGCGGCGCCCAGCCTTCGCGCCTGCCGGTGTACTGGAAGACCGGTACGTCGTGGGCATTTCGTGATGCGTGGACGGCGGGCGGTTTCGGCCCCTATGTGCTGGTGGTGTGGGTGGGCAATTTCGACAACACCGGCAATGCGTCGTTTGTTGGCGTGGATGCGGCGGCGCCGCTGTTCTTTCAGACGGTCGATGCGTTGCAGGCCGAGCAGCCTCAGTTGGTGGAGCCACTGCGGCGCATTCCGGCAAACATCAAACGTGTACAGATCTGCCTGGCCAGCGGTGATCTGCCAAACCAGTGGTGTCCGCAAATGGGCTCGACATGGTTCATTCCGGGTGTTTCGCCGATTCGCGTGAGCAGCGTGCATCGCCCTGTCATGATTGATGACGCCACCGGGCTCGCAGCCTGTCCGCCCTATACCGACAAGCGCACGCACCAGGAAATCTACGAGTTCTGGCCGACCGATCTGCAGCAGGTGTTTGCGCAGGCAGGCATCCCGCGCCGCAAGCCGCCGCAGAACCCGGCGTGCCGCAGCGCAGGCGCGGTGGAGGGTGATCCGCCGCAGATCACCTCACCGGTGCGCGGCAGCGTGTATGCGGTGCGTATCAAGCAGTCGGCTGATACGCGCATCGCATTCAATGCCACCGCAGATGCAAGCGCGCATGCGTTGTACTGGTTCGTCAACGATGCCTATGCCGGAAAGACGGCGGCCGGCGAGGCCATGTTCTGGCAACCGCCGACTGCGGGTGAGTACAACGTGCGTGTGGTGGATGATCACGGACGGAATGATCAGCGGCGGCTGCAGGTGCAACTTGTTGAGTAGCCGTTGAAGCAGCACGCGTGATCCGCATCAGCAAGAGCAAGAAAGCCGGCAGCGCAACCCGATCAACCGACGCACGCCCGAAGTGCCGAGGTGTCCGGTCCCTCCACATAACACGCCTCCACCGTGGCCTTGTCTTCATCGGACGGCGCGGGCCGGGCGTAGAAATACCCCTGCGCCTCGGTGCAGCCTGCCTGGCAGATCATTCTGACGTGCGCCTGCGTCTCCACGCCTTCGGCCACGGTGGTCACACCCAACTGGCGGCCCAGATCGGCAATGGCCTTGACCAGCACCGCGCTGTCTGATCGCTCGGGCAGATCGCAGACGAAGGAGCGGTCGATCTTGATCTTGTCGAATGGGAACGCGCGCAGGTGCGCCAGCGACGAATAGCCGGTGCCGAAGTCATCAAGCGCGACATGTACCCCCATGCTGTAGAGCTGGCGCAGGTCTTCAAAGCTCTCCGCCTCGTTCTGGATCAGGGCGGTTTCCGTGACCTCGATCTCCAGGCGGTCCGCCGCGAGGCCCGAGTCCAGCAGGGCGGCGCGCACCGTCTGTGCCAGCGTTGCCTTGCCCAGCTGCATGGGCGAGATGTTGACGGCGACGCGGGCACCGTCTTCCCAGCGCGTCGCTTCGCGGCAGGCCTGGTGGAGCACGAAGCGGCCAAGCTGGTCGATGAGGCCGCTTTGCTCCGCAATGGGCACGAACTCCGCCGGCGGGACCCAGCCGCGCTGTGCATGGTGCCAGCGCACCAATGCCTCGCGCGCGGTCACTTTGCCGGTCTGGAGATTGATGATCGGTTGATAGAAGACGAACAACCGGTCCTGGCGCTCCAGCGCGGCGCGCAACTGGGCTTCCAGCCGAGCGCGTTCCTGGATGCGGGTTTCCATGGTTGAGCTGAACAGGCGTGCTGTGCCCTTGCCGGCCGCCTTGGCGGCATAGAGCGCCATGTCGGCGCGTGAGAGCAGGTTCTCGGCGTCCTGACCGTGGGCAGGGGCCAGCGCAATGCCCACGGATGCCCCGATCCGCACGCTCTGATTCGTGCCGAGCGGGTATGGCGCACTGAGCACCGTAATGATGGCGCAAGCGAGTGCGTTGGCATGGTCCGCGTCGTCATGCGACACGAGCACGGCAAATTCATCGCCGCCCAATCGCGCGATGGTCGAACTGGCGTGGTTGCAGACCGCGCACAACCGCGCTGCGACCTGCTCCAGCAACGCATCGCCCGCGCGGTGGCCCTTGGTGTCGTTGACGAGCTTGAAGCCATCAAGGTCGATATACAGCAGCCCGGCGCGGGTCCCTGGCGTTGCCAGGCGGGCATCCAGCTCTTCACGGAAGTTGGTGCGATTGGCCAACCCGGTGAGCATGTCGTAGTGGGCAAGCTGGCGGATGCGGTTCTCGGCTTCCACCTCTTTGGTCACCAACCCCCAGGTGAGCATGGGGCCGATGTAGCTGCCGTCATTGGCATGCACGGCTGAAATCTTGAGGTCCAGGACTTCCGGCCCAAGCTGCACGCGCGTGTTGTAGGGCAGGTTGGCCGGGTCGGCGAGCAGCCGGCGCTGTACCTCCGGGTGCGCATGGAAGATGTCAATCGAGGTGCCAAACAAGGCGTCTGGCCTGACCGGCAGCAGATGCGCGATCCGATCGACCAGGCGCTTGGAAGTGTTGTTGGCGTAGTTGATGGTGAGCGTGTCTGGTTTGACCGTCATGACCGCGATCGGCATGTCGTCGATCATCTGCAGTAGGCGGCCCTGTTCGGCCTCCCGCCGGCGGGCTTCGGTCTGTGCGTTCACCATGAGGGTGAAGTCCCGATAGTTGATCATCAGGATGACCAGCAGACCGAACGACACCAGGGCCATGTTGATGGCGATGGCCACGAACGTCGGTTGCTCGGTCGATGCGAAGAACGCGATGAATGCGCCATTGACGATCACCGTAACCGTCACGGCGGCCGGGCGCAGATGCATCAGGCAGAAGATGCATGCGATCACGGTGATGGCCATGTAGAAGGCCAGGTAAGAACGTGTGTAGGGGTCGCCATACTGAAACAGCGCCAGCGACCAGGTCGTGAACGATACGGCGATGACACCCGCCAGCCGATTGGTGCGCTTGAGGGCGCTGAGCGCAAGCTCAGGCGTCGGGTCGATGCGCCTGGAGCGCCACCAGTGCAGCACGCGCACGGCGCAGGCCGCGCTGAGCAGCAGCGGGACGCCGATCGACAGCCAGGCAGGGGTGACGGCGCGGAAGGTCAGCGCGACGGCCCAGGTGCTGGTGATGAGGATGAAATACATCATCGGCAACTGGCGCGAGAACGCGCGGTACTGCGCTTTGAGCAGTTCGGGGTTGTCGGAGGACACCCCCATGAAGTGCATCACGGTGCTCGCAAACGTTCTGATGTTCATGGAACGCTCCAGGGTTCGGAACGGTCGGGGTGCGAGCAGGTATCCGACACGGTAGGCAACAACAGAACACTAGGTCGGCGCAGGGCCCTGGGCATATGCGGCAGTTGCAGCGAGGGTTTGCATGACGACCATGAACAGCACTATTCCAGAGCCGGTGGGCGACAGGGTTGGTTGGCCGGCTGCATGGCATTTCCTTCGGGTGTGACAGGGCGGCCAGCGTTTGACATGGCCTATGCAAAAGAAGCGGACAATTCGCCGCATTCTGCATAGCGCATTCGTATGAGGGGTGACGGCAAGAAAGGACTAGGAGGAGTAGGGGGCTGGGCCTCGCATGAAGGGCGCGCAGCGCCATGGCGACTCGCCTGCTGGCCCGATGCACCGCGATATCACGGTGCATCGAGAGACGTGATCTCAGGGCGTGCCTTGCCCCAGCGTCGACGGCGTTTGCTGAGGCAGGTGAATCTGCTGCCGCATGACGTAAATGGCAACGGCGGCCGAGAGCAAACCTGAAAGCGCGCCCACCCCAAGCGACCAGCGCGGCCCGAGGTGGTCTGCCACCCAGCCCACGATCGGCGCACCAATGGGGGTGCCGCCCAGCGCGATGGCCACGCGCAGTGCCATGACGCGGCCGCGCATGGCTGGCTCGGTAGACAGCTGCATCAGGCTGTTGCTCGTATTGGTGAAGGTGAGTGCCGCAATGCCGGTGATGACCAGCGCCGCCGCAAACAACCAATAGCTCGGTGCAATGGCCGCCAGCGTGCAACCCAGGCCGAACATCGCCGCACCAATCAGCAGGGACTTGAACTCCGGGCGCTCGCGCCCCGCGGCGAACAACGCACCGGATATCGTGCCCACCGCCATCATCGACGACAGCACACCGTAGCCACGCGCATCCGAATGAAAGACGCTTGCGGCCATCGTCGAGATGAAGATCGGGAAGTTCAGCCCGAACGTGCCGATCAGGAACAGCATGACCAGCATGGCCTTGAGGTCGGGGCGGGCCCACACGTAGCGGATGGCCTCTGCAAAGCCGCCTTGCGAGCGGTGTGCACGCGCATTGGGGCGCAGCTCGGACTTGCGCAGGAAGAAGAGCGAAGTCAGCACCGCGATGAACGACAGCCCGTTGGCCAGGAACGCCCAGCCTGTGCCGAGGGTGGCAATGGCGATGCCGGCCGCTGCGGGCCCCACCATGCGCCCCGCGTTGAATGACGTCGAGTTGAGCGCCACCGCATTGGGCAAATCGCCATCGCCCACCAGTTCCGCCACGAATGTCTGGCGCACCGGCGCATCAAACGCTGACGCACAGCCGGACAGAAACGCCAGCAGATAGACATGCCATAGCTGAACCGCACCGGTCACCGTCAGCAACCCGAGTATCAGCGCCAACACGCCTGACGTTGCCTGGGTGGCCATCAGCAGCTTGCGCTGGTTGTAGCGGTCGGCGGCAACGCCCGTCCAGGGCAGCAGCAGAAGCTGCGGCCCGAACTGCAGCGCCATCACCGTGCCCACTGCAGAAGCGTTGTGATGGGTGAGCTGCGTCAGGACCAGCCAGTCCTGAGCGGTGCGCTGCATCCACGTCCCCACGTTGGAGACCAGCGACCCCGCTGCCCAGAGGCGGTAGTTGTAGACGCGCAGTGAACGGAAGACGCCCGTTGACGATGCGCTCATTGGCGTTGTGGCAGGTTACCGCCATTGAAGCGGCCAAAGCGCCGCGCCAACGGCACGCTGAGGGCCAGGATGCCCAGGCTGAGTGCTGCGGCATCGGCGGTGTCTCGCAAGTTGAAATCCCCCACGCGGAGAACGAGCACGTAGCCGACCACCAGGTTGAACAGGCTCCAGAGCACGTTCACGGTCGAGGACGAAAGGCCTTCGCCACGCGGCGTTGCAAACGGACTTTGAAACGGTCTGCCTGCGATACCGAACACGAAATGCGGTACGGCGTTGGCAAGAAATGCGCCGCCGAAGAACCACGATACGAGATGCAGTGATGCCATGTCAGGCGCTCCTTGTTCAGAATTCGGCAAGCCGTTGCAGCAGCTTGACGGCGCTGGCCAGCTCGGCTTGTTCCTGGGAAGACAGTTGGGCTTGCAGTGCACGGAAGAGCCAATCGTCCTTGGCGGCGCGGCTTTCCTTGAGCACGTTGCGGAAACCGGGCGTCAGCTCGATGAGCGTCTGCCGGCCATCGGTCGGGTCTGGCGTGCCGACAACCGCCCCCATCCCTTCCAGCCCTGCAACGGTGACGCGCATCGACTGCGGCTTCACGCTCTCCGCACGGGCAAGTGCAGAAACCGTGGCGGGGCCGTTACGGTCCAGGCGCAGGAGCACCGACTTTTGTGCGTGGGTGAGATCGTTCGGATGCACTTGTTCGCGCAGCCGCCGGGACAGCTTGCCCAGAGCAATGCGCAGATCACCCGCCAGCGTGGCCGGCGGGGTGGGATCGTTCGGGAGTGGTGATTTAGCCATGCGCCAAGCATAACATTAATACAGTTTAACTGTGCAGTTTGACTGTAATGTTTGGCAGCGCGCACAAAACGAAAAGCCCGTAGCAATGCGGGCTTCTTCATGGGCGCGGCAGGTGCAGGTGTTACTGGAAGTCCAGCGTGTCCTCCACCTTGGTGATCTTCCACCCATCGTCCAGCTTGCGCAGGAAGACGAGCACGCTCACCTTGTCCTTCGAGCCGAACGTGACCGGCACCACGGCAACGCCCTCCAGCAGGATCGGAGCGCGGGCCACGGTGTGTTCCGCCCAGTCCTTCTCGTCGTAGTCCTGGACCTTGGTGAAGTAATCGGCGTCGCCCGGCATCTCATTGCGGCGGTAGGCGTCGCGCAGGCGGTCTACCGTGTCTTTCGCAACGTAGGTGTAGATGCCGTTGTCTGTGAGCGGGTAGACCGATTTGGTTTGCAGCTTGATGTACCACGCGTAGAACGCCTTCGTATTGGCTTCCGGCGTGGCCGCCTTGCCCTGTGCCATGACGGCTTGCATACCGAGCAGGCCGACGGCGAGAACCAGCCATGCCAGCGCTCTGGAAAGTCGTGTCTTCATGGTGGCCTCAGTCGTCGTGGCGATAGATCTTGTAGGCGGGCTGCGCGGTCCGATAGGCCTGTCCGGGATAAAAACCTTGCGGCCCGTCGTTCTGCGTGAAATCGGATACCCATACCGTGCCGTTATAGATCGCCATGTGCCCGGACGGATGACCCGGTGCCGGTTGGATGACGACAATGTCGCCCTTGCGCGGGGCGGTCAGCACGGTGTGAAAGCCGGCTTCTTCAAGGACGGGGCCGTAGTCTTTGGCAAAGTGGGTTCGTCCAAGTGTCGCGCCACCCCATTCAATCGCCTTGCGCACGTACTTTGCGCAGTTTCCGGTGCTGTTCGGCTGCACGTGGATGTCGGCGTAGTTGGCGGCGCGGTTTCCATCGTAGGGCATCGTGTCTCTCCTGAAATACGAGTGTGGGCGCGGCCATCGTACAAGGAGTGCTTCGGCGGAATGTTATGGGGCTTTCAAATACGCAGGCGCGCAACAAAGAAAATGCCCGCGCGATGGCGGGCTTGATGCTGGGGCGCCGGTTTGGCTATTCGGCGGCGCTGTCGGCCGGCGTTTTCGCCGCTTTTCCGGGGCGGCGCACGGCTCGAATCTTCCCGCTGGTGCCGCCGCCGCAGAAGAACTGGTCGGCGCCGTCCGATTCAAGTCCTGACACGCCCACACCCGTTGGCATGTCGATCTGCTCCAGCACTTCGCCCGTGTGGGGGTCGATGTGCCGGATGTCGCTGTCGTCGCCTTCCCAGGTGGCGTGCCAGAGTTGGCCGTCAACCCAGGTGACGCCGGTCACGAAGCGGTTCGACTCGATGGTGCGCAGCACGGCGCCGGTTTCGGGGTCGATCTGGCGGATCTTCTTGTCCCGATAGTGCCCCACCCAGAGCGTGCCTTCCGCCCAGGCGAGCCCGGAGTCTCCACCGGCGCCGGGCGCAGGAATGGTGGCGAGCACTTTTCCGGTTTGCGGGTCGATCTTGTGAATATGGTCTTCCGCGATCTGGAACAGGTGCCGTCCGTCGAAGGCCGTGCCGGCGTGGGCAGGCACATCAATCGTGCGCAGCGCTTGGCCGCTGGTGGGGTCGACTTCCTGCACATGGCCCCCGGCCGCAAACCAGACGTGCTGGCCGTCGTACGTCACGCCGCCTACGTTGTCGGCACCCGGGAACGGGCCATATTCGCGCACGATTTCGGCGGCGGATCGTTTCATGTTCGTGTCCTGTGGATTTGGTTGCGGAGTCTTCATCCTAGTCACTCGGCAGCGGCGCCGGGAGTAACAAGGTGGTCGCGAATCCGGGCACGGGTGGCGTCATCCAGCGGCGTGCGCGCCCATGTCCGAAGCACTGCACCTTGCCTGCCGTTGCCAGGGCATCGAGCGCGCGCTGTACGGTGCGTTGGCTGCTGCCCAGCGCGAGCGCCAATGCCGAGCTGGACCACGACTCCCCATCTGCCAGACAGGCGAGCACGGCAGCATGCGGCGCCTCAACGGGTTGTGCCAGCACGACGATCTCGTGCGCGCGCCGTGGCTGCAGTGCGAACCCGTGTTTGGTTGCGCTCACCGATGCCAGATCGCCGAGTGCGGCGCGCAGCCGCCCGATCTCGACACGCAGGCGCACGCGGTGCGATTCATCGGCGTGCTTGGTGCGGAATGCCTGGGCGATGAGCGTGTCTCTTGGCACGTCTGCCGGCCAGGCTTCGGCCAGCGCGCGGGCCAAGGTGAACAGCACCGGGCGTGTGGCGAGCGAGACAACGGTGTCGGTCTCGCGCACGGCAAGGCGGCATGCATCCACAACGAGCGTTTTTGACGCGAACAGCGCTTCCACCTCTTCGAGCCGGAGAAGGCGTGCATCGCCTCGCGAGAGCAGGCGCGCGGCAGGTGCATGCAGTGCGAGGGCTGCGCTTTCCACCTCTGCCGTCAATGCGGGGATGCCGGCTTGGCGCGCAGCGCATTCGGCATGCGCAAGCGCCATACGTGCGGGCTGTGTTTGCAGACGGCGCAGCGCAATGCCTGCAATAACCAACTCGTGTGCTGCGCGTAGCACGGGTGGCAGAGCGGTGGGGTTTTGCCCGGCCAACATGCGCTCCGCATCGTCCAGTCGGCCGATCAGGAGAAAGCGTCGGATGTCGAGATACCGCGCATGTGCGGCGTTGACATGGTCGCCATGCGCTTCAAGCGTGATACGTGCCGCATCGAGGGTCTTCTCGGGCCAGCCCAGGTCGCGTGAGGCGAGCGCAATTTCGGCTTCTGCAACGACGCAGCGCGCGCGGGCCAGCGCCTCTCTCGATCCGAAGGCGCGCGCTGCATTGCGCAGCAGGGCCCGTGCGCGCGTTAGATCGCCAAGCTGTGCCATGGCGATGCCGCGCAGCGCGAGTGCCGGCGGGTCGTCGCGCAAGGCTACGCGGTTCAGCGCCCCGAACGGGTCACCCGCCGCGAGCGCGCGTGCGGCTGCCGTGATCAGCGAGTCCATCTGAATCCCGCCACACTTGTCACTCCCTCCGGTTGGTGTCGGCGCCTAATCTAGCACACGCGTTTCCACCCGAATTTCCATCCGAACTGTCCACCGACATGGAGGCAAGCATGACCACAACACACATCACCCAACATGCCACCGCGACACGGCAAGCGTGGCTAAAGGCACGTCTTGAATTGCTGGCAGCGGAGAAGGAACTGACCCGCCGCAGCGACGAACTCGCACGCCAACGCCAGGCGCTGCCGTGGGTCCGCGTCGACAAGACCTACCGCTTTGAAACCGATGAGGGGAGTGCGTCGCTGGCGGACTTGTTTCGCGGACGTTCGCAACTGCTCGTGTATCACTTCATGTTCGGCCCGGACTACAAGGCCGGCTGCCCGTCGTGCTCGATGATCGCGGATGGGTTCAATGGCTTTGCGACGCATCTGGCAAATCACGACGTGCTGCTGCTGGCGGTGTCGCGTGCACCGCTGGAGAAGCTGCAGGCCTACAAACAGCGCATGGGCTGGACCTTTCCGTGGGCGTCGTCGGTCGACAGCGATTTCAACTACGACTTCAACGTCTCGATTTCTGAAGCGCAGCAGCGCGCCGGTACGGCCGACTACAACTACGTGCGCGGCAGCCACGTGATGGACGCATCGGATCTGCCCGAACCCGTGCAGCAGTTCGCGGCCATGTGCGGTACCGATGCACCCACCTATGTGCGCGACCGACCCGGCATGAGCGCGTTCGTGCTGGAGGATGGCATCGTGTACCACACGTACTCCACCTATGCGCGCGGGCTGGATGGCCTCTGGGGCGCGTACCAGTGGCTGGATCGCGCACCGCTTGGCCGCAATGAAGCCGGTGTCTGGTGGCGTCGCCATGATGAGTACGCGCAGCGTTGAACTGCCACGCACACATGCAGCGTCCGAGCGCGGTTTCCTTGGCGTCTCGGCGCTGCTTTTCGTGGCCAGCACGGCGGCGACAGTCGCGTGGTGCATATCGATGTCGCGCATGGGCGAGATGCCGATGCCCGGCGGATGGACGCTGTCGATGGCGTGGGTGCCGATGTGCGGGCAGACATGGCTGGGCACCGCCGCATCGTTTCTCGGTATGTGGATCGTGATGATGGTGGCGATGATGCTGCCGTCTCTGGTGCCGATGCTGCGGGGGTATCGGCACAGCGTGCGCGAGGCGGGTGACGTGCGTCTGGGCGTGCTGACCACCCTAGTAGGCCTTGGCTACTTTGCGGTGTGGGCTGCGTTTGGCGTGGTGGTCTTTGCGTTTGGTGCGGCGCTGCTTGCGCTGGAGATGCGTTGGCCGATGCTGGCGCGTGCCATCCCAGCGCTGGCGGGAATCGTTGTCCTAGGGGCCGGTGTGCTCCAGTTCTCTGCATGGAAAACGCATCAGCTTGCGTGTTGCCGAGAGGCGGCAGGAGCCAACTGCGCATTGCCCATCGATGTTAGAGCGGCCTGGCGACACGGCGTGCGACTCGGTCTGCATTGCAGTGGCGCCTGCGCAGGCTTGACGGCGATCCTGCTCGCTACAGGTGTCATGGACCTGCGCGTGATGGCAGTTGTGGCGGCAGCCATCACCGTTGAGCGTCTTGCGCCTGGCGGTCAGGCAGTGCCGCGCGTTATCGGTGCCATTGCCACAGTGGCGGGCGTGTTCCTGACCGTGCAGGCGGCAACGCTCGGGTGACAGGGCGCTCGCGCCCTTGCGGCCGGCTGAGCGCCTTGTGCCCGCAGTCAGTCAGCCACAAGGCAGCGCATCAGCACGCGGAATATCCTGCCTTCCGTTCAAGCTGCCTTGTCGGACTCAGCCATGGCCCTGTCTTCAATCGAGCGTCAATCGAGCCTTGACGCGCTGCGCGGTTTTGCCCTGCTGGGCATCCTGGTCGTCAACATCATCGCCTTTGCTACGCCGTACTACGGCACGGGCGTGCCCGATCCGATGGCGCAGAGCCGTGTCAGCCACGCAGTCATGGCGGGCATTGCCTTGCTGTTCGAATGGAAGTTCTATCTGCTGTTCTCGTTCCTGTTTGGCTACAGCTTCACGCTGCAGATGCAGTCGGCCGAGCGCGACGGCAAGGCGTTTGTGCCGCGCATGCTGCGACGGCTTGTCGGGCTCTGGGTGCTCGGGCTGCTGCATGGCGTGTTGCTGTTCCACGGTGACATCCTGACCACCTACGCAGTGATGGGCGCTGTACTGTTGACGTTGCGCAGCCGGGCAGAGAAGGCGCTGGCCAAGCTGGCGGTGGGCCTGATTGTGGGCACGGCCACGGTGTGGGCGATCATCGGCGTTCTCTCGGTACTCGATGTCGATGCAACGCACGATTCGAAGGCACTGGCGCAGATCACTTCGGCGCTCACCGCGTTCCGCAGCACTCCCTCGGGCGTCATCGCCCAGCATGTGGAAGAGCTCAAGGGCGTGTGGGTCGTGACGGCACTGATGCAGGCGCCGACGGCACTGGCAATGTTCCTGATGGGGTGCATTGCAGGGCGGCGCGGGCTGTTCTCTGCATCGTCGCCAACCGCCGGCACCAGCAAGCTATACAAGCAATGCCTGATTGCCGGCACCTGTGTGGGCCTGCCGGCTGCGGTGGCGTATGCCTATGCCACGACAAGGCTGGCTGGCACGCCGTGGGATCTGCTGGGCCTGTCGTTGAGCTTGCTGACGGCGCCATTGCTGACCGCTGCGTATATCGGTGGGATGCAGCTGCTGTTCCGCAGCCGCTGGGGCCAGTGGTGGCTGGGCGTGCTGGCGCCTGCCGGGCGGATGGCGTTGTCGAACTACCTGATGCAGTCGCTGGTGTGTTCGGTGATCTTTCTGGCGTATGGGTTCCGCATGATGGGCCGGGTCAGTCCGCTGGACACGCTGCTGATCGCGTTTGCAATCTTTGCGGTGCAAACGGTCATCAGCCGCTGGTGGTTGCGGCGTTTTGCCTATGGCCCCGTGGAGTGGCTGCTGCGTGCGGTCACGCACTGGCGGTTTTCGTCGCTGCGGGTGGAGAGGGCGGGACGAGGCGAGTTGGCGGGCTAGGGCCGCTGCGGTATCTACGGTGGATCGGACTGCACTTTTGATTCAATCCGTGCGGCGACGCCCTTTGTGCATCTGTCGTAAGATGCCGGCTCGATTGAAAGTGGCGACATGGACGTCACCACTTTCAATCACAGCTTGCAACACAAAGGGAAAATGAACATTCCGCTCATACTGAATATCGCGACATTCGTCGCCATCCTGATCGCTCTGGGCCGCGTGAACGCGAGCTGGAGCCTGGCGAAACGCGTGCTGCTGGGCATGGTGCTGGGCATCGTGTTCGGTCTGGTGTTGCACCTGATTTATGGTGACGACAGCGCAACGCTCAAGCAATCGATTGCCTGGTTCAGCGTTGTCGGCGGCGGCTATATCCAGTTGCTGCAGATGATCGTCATGCCGCTGGTGCTGGTCTCCGTTCTCAATTCGGTGGCCAAGCTCAACAGCACAGCATCGCTGGGCAAGATCAGCGTGCTGACCATTGGCACGCTGCTGCTGACGACGCTGATTTCTGCGCTGGTCGGGGTGTTCGTCACCAACCTGTTTGGCCTGACCGCGCAAGGGCTGGTGCAAGGCGCGCAGGAAACCGCCCGCCTGACTGCGATCCAGGACAACTACGTCGGCAAGGTGGCGGACCTCTCGGTTCCGCAACTGCTGCAGTCCTTCCTTCCGAAGAACCCGTTTGCAGAACTGACTGGCGCCAAGCCGACGTCGATCATCGGCGTGGTGATCTTTGCCGCATTCCTGGGGGTGGCTGCACTGCATCTGCTCAAGGACGACGCCGTAAAAGGCGAACGCGTGCTGACCGCCATCGATACCGCACAGGCCTGGGTCATGAAGCTCGTGCGACTCGTCATCCGCCTGACCCCGTACGGCGTGCTGGCGCTGATGACCAACGTGGTGGCTGTGTCCAACGTACAGGACATCATCAAGCTCGGTGGCTTTGTGGTGGCCTCTTACCTGGGCCTGGCGATCATGTTCGGCGTGCATGCTGTGCTGCTGACGGTCAACGGCATCAATCCGATCCGCTTCTTCCGCAAGGTGTGGCCGGCGCTGTCTTTTGCGTTCACGAGCCGGTCGAGCGCCGCCACCATTCCGCTGAGCATCGAAGCGCAGACACGGCGCATCGGCGTGCCGGAATCGATCGCCAGCTTTGCGGCGTCGTTCGGCACCACCATTGGCCAGAACGGCTGCGCGGGCTTGTATCCCGCCATGCTGGCCGTGATGGTGGCGCCCACGGTCGGCATCAACCCGTTTGATCCGGTGTGGATCGCCACGCTGGTCGCGATCGTCACACTCAGCTCAGTCGGTGTAGCGGGCGTTGGCGGTGGTGCCACCTTTGCCGCGCTGATTGTGCTGCCGGCCATGGGCCTGCCCGTGACGCTGGTGGCGCTGCTGATCTCCATCGAGCCGCTGATCGACATGGGCCGCACCGCGCTCAACGTCAACGGCTCCATGACCGCCGGCACCATCACCAGCCAGTTGCTGGGGCAGACTGATCGAAGCGTGTTTGACGCCGGCGACGAGCCCGAGCTGATGCATCGCTGATCTCTGCGCCAAAAAAAGAAAATGCCGACCCCGTGGTCGGCATTTTTTTTTTGAAACCCTCAACGGGGCGCTTTCGCGTGCCTGCTGGGATGCGTCAGCCCACGTTCGGCCCGGTCGGGATGAAGTCGATGACGACATCCGGTACCGTCACGACCTTGTTCGAGTTGAAGGCAAATTTGTTGAAGGTCTCGGGGTTGGGGATCCACAGCTTCTGTCCGTTGGTGACAAGGTAGGTCGCTGCGCTGCTGCCCTTGGCCAGCACGGCGCCGTTGGTCAGCGCCAGCCCGCGCGGGATGTTGTCGACCAGGTAGTCGCTCACGATGATGCCGTCCCACGAGGCGAACAGGTTGGTGTACGTGGCCGGGTTGGGGATCCAGCGCAGTTGGCCATGCAAGACCAGGTAGACCGGCGAGGAGTTGCTGCCTGTAACCCGTTCCCCGTCGTACTTCGTCCAGTCGTTGACAGCCAATGCCTCCTTTGCCTGGCTTTCCGTTGCGTGCACGCGTTCAGCAAGAGATTGTTGCGTCATTGTTGCGCCTCATTAAATGGGGTTGTCCTGGAGTCTGTGTGCCAAGGCATCAATGCGCTTGGTCGAGTCATTATATTTTTCAGAAAATGCCGCGCCTCGCTATCTTGAGCTAATCATTATTAGATCGACGCGGTTATCCCAGGCAAATTGGCGTTATTTGAACAACGGGTAAGCAGGATAAGAAGAGGGTGGGAGGCTGCGTACGTGAGCAACTCTTTGATTTTTCAATGTATGTGGTATTGGGTCCCGGCTGCCTGACAGGGATGATGACCAATGTTGCATAGGCCATTCAGATGATGGTTGATATTTTATTTGATCTGTCTTCAATAAAGTGAATTGGTGGTTGATCGATGCATCAAATGACGTTGAATCAGGTTATTTGTATTGACTAATTTTGGTGGATAATGCGGCTGTCATTTAATTATTCGGATTATGAAAATCGTTACCTGTCTGTCGGCTAACGTTATAGTTTCAGCGTGTTTTCTCCGGAGTTGCATGCGCAAGCGCCCGGAGGGTCTCCATGAAAGCATCCGCCAACTCGGTTGGCGTGGCGGCGCTGCGGCGCAGCAGGCCAACGGGTTCTCCGGTGCCGGGTGTTGGCAGGTTGAGGCGTGTGAGCCAGCCTTGTGACAAGTCATCCTGGGCGGCACGCTCCGGCGTGATCCATATCGCATCGGAACGGCGGGCCAGCAGCCGCGCGACCGACACAGACAGCGTTTCCGTCACGCCCGCGGGCAGCCGCAGGCCGTGCGTCTGGAACAGGGCATCGGTGTGATGACGTGGGACGGTGCCGGGCGTGGCAATCACCAGCGGATAGTCGAGCACCGCCTGCAGGGATGTCACACCGTTTGCAGACAGGGCCAGCGGATGCTGCGGCCGCACGACCAGCGCAAGCGCTTCTGCATACAGCAGCTCGAACGACAGCCCCTGCATCATGGTCGGCTCGGCCATGCGGCCGACCACGAAATCGAGTTCGCCCGCCTTGAGCGCGGCCAACAGTTCGGCATTGGTGCCGGTGCGCAGGCGTACGCCGGCATGCGGGCGTTGCGCATGCAGCGCGGCAATCGCCTGGGGAAGCAGGCCGCTCGCCACCGTCGGCAGGGCGCCGACGTGCACGACCGGTGCAGAAGCTTCGCCCGAGCCCATCAGCGCAGCGGTGGCCGATTCCAGCGCCTGTGTCACCCCCACGGCGTGCCGCAGGAATTGCTCGCCGGCCGCTGTAAGCCGCGCCCCTTGCCGGCCTCGCTCGACCAGTTGCACACCGGCCAGCGCTTCCAGTTCGCCCAGTGTTTTCGACACCGCAGGCTGGCTCAGGTGCAGCCGCTCAGCCGCGCGCCGCAGGTTGCGCTCCTGCGCAATGGCAACAAAGCAGCTCAGATGGCGAAAGCGGATGCGTGAGGGCAGGTCACCGGGTAGGGCTGGTCTATCCATAACTTGGGGTTATCGATTTTTCGATTAGAAGTCAATTTACTTCACTTTTTGGCAGAGATACAGTCATCCCCACAGATTCCAACGGAGACGCCCCATGACCCTGCCGCTTTCCGGCACCGGCGAGTTCGCCCAGCGCGATACCGCCCAACACCCGCCCGCGCTCACCCCCGTGTACAAGACCAGCGTGCTGCGCTCGCCGCGCAATGCGCTCATCTCCACGCTCAACACGCTGTCGGAGACGACCGCGCCGGTGTTCCATCCGGACGACCTCGGCGCGCTCGACAACGACCTCATCCTCAACTACGCCAAGGAAGGTCTGCCGATTGGCGAGCGCATCATCGTTCACGGCTATGTGCGCGACGAATTCGGCCGCCCCGTGCCGAACGCGCTGGTGGAGGTGTGGCAGGCCAACGCCGGTGGCCGCTATCGCCACAAGAAAGACCAGTACATCGCGCCGATCGACCCGAACTTCGGCGGTTGCGGCCGCATGCTGACGGATGCCAACGGCTACTACGCCTATCGCACCATCAAGCCGGGGCCGTATCCGTGGCGCAACCGCATAAACGACTGGCGGCCCTCGCACATCCACTACTCGCTCTCAGGGGATGGCTGGGCGCAGCGTCTCATCACGCAGATGTACTTCGAGGGCGATCCGATGATCGCGCAGTGCCCCATCATCAAGACCATCCCCAGCGAAGAGCAGGTGCGCGGCCTGATTGCGCTGCTCGATACGGCCAACCACGTGCCGCTCGATGCGCGCAGCTACCGCTTCGACATCACGCTGCGCGGCCGCCGCGCCACGCATTTCGAGAACGCCCTGCAAGGAGCCAAGTGATGACGACGACCACGCTTCATGCCTCACTCGAACGTGCGCAGGCCGCAAGCATGACGACCACGCCGCCTTTCGCGCATTTCAATGAGACGGCCTCGCAGACAGGCGGCCCCTACGTGCATATCGGGCTCGCACCGCGCCAGGCCGGCTTCGACATCTACGAGAAGGAATTCGGCAACGTGCTGACCACGCCCGCCACGCGCGGCGAGCGCATCGCGCTGGAAGGCCGCGTGTTCGATGGTTCCGGCTCGCTCGTACGCGATGTGCTGATCGAAATCTGGCAGGCCAATGCCGATGGCAAATACGCACACCCGGGCGACCGTCAGGACAAGCCAGCCGATGCGGCGTTCCGCGGCTGGGGCCGTGCGGGTGCCGATTTCGACACTGGCGTCTACCGCTTCGACACCATCAAGCCGGGTGCCGTGGCAGGGCGCGGCAATACCATGCAGGCGCCGCATATCTGCATGGTGCTGTTTGCACGCGGCATCAACCTTGGCTTGCATACGCGCGTGTACTTTGCGGATGAGGCCACCGCCAACGGTGCCGATCCGGTACTCAACGGCATTGAGTGGGAAGTGCGCCGCAAGACGCTGATTGCCCAGCGCACCGAGCGCAATGGCGAGGTGGTCTATACCTTTGACGTGCGTCTGCAGGACACGCCCGATGGCGGTGCGGAAACGGTGTTCTTCGACATCTGATCGATCGCCGCGTCACATCAAACAACGCCCGATGGGTTCATCCCGCCGGGCGTTGTTTTTTGGAGCAATGCGCAAGACGTCATGCGCTTGTCGATAATGGAGGCCTTGATGCTCCACACCTGACACCCGCGCTGTGACCCAACTCACCCTTCCCGGATTCGAAGCCACGCCGCAGTTGCCCGCGCACCGCCTGTTTCTGGCGATCAAGCCCGATGCCGGTACCGCAGAGCGCATTGCCCGATTGGTCGAGCAGGTGCGCCCGGTAGTGGGTTTCAAGGGGAAGGCGCTGCGCCCGGAGCGCCTGCATATCACGCTGTATCACCTGGGCGATTTTGTTCAACAGCCGCCGGAGGATCTGGTTGCGCGCACGTGCCAGGCTGCTGAGCGCCTTGCCTTGCCGGCCTTCGATGTCACGCTCGATCAGGTCGTGAGCTTTCATGGCCGACGCGATCATCGTCCGTTCGTGCTGCTTGGCAGTGATGGCGTGAGCGAACTGATGGCGTTTCAGTTGGCGCTGGGCGAGGCCTTGCAGCATGCCGGCCTGCCCGTGCCGCTTGGGCATTTCAAACCGCACATCACGCTGTTGTACGACCGCGGTGGTTTTGCGCCCAAGCCGGTCGAACCCGTCACCTGGACGGTGCGCGAGTTCGTCCTCATCCATAGCTGGCTCGGCAAGACGCGGTACGACCAGCTTGGCCGCTGGACACTCAAAGGCTGAGCTTCGCGTCGTTCTTTGCCCGATTACACGCAGCCATCCGGTCCGCAGACCGGCCCATCAGCCTCACTTTCTGGTGCCGGTGCGCCGATGTGCTGTGTCAGGGCCTGCGCCCATTCTTCCGGACGGCCGAGCCACGGGCCGACGTCGATCGTGCCCAGGCGCCCCTCCGCATCTTCCAGTGCAAACGTCGGGAAACCCTGACCACCCACGCGATCCAGCCACTGCCGGCTCGCCGCAATGTGCTGCTGCGTAAGCGCGCCGGCCTGCCGCGCATATTCCGCATCGAACGCCTCAGGTGACAGGCCCAACTCGACGGCCAGCTCGCGCAGCACGGGCAGATCAGCAATCCGTCGGCCTTCTTCGTAGTGCGCGCGTTGGACGCGGTGGATCATGTCCAGCCCGAGCCCGCCAAGCGCTTCGGCAGCCAGCACCGCGGTGATGGGTGGTTCCGAATCCATGACCGCGCTGGTATCACGCAGCAGGCCGTCAAAGTACGGTTTGCCGAATGGCTGGCCGGACATCTCGGCAATGCGGTGGTCGTGGGGCATGACATAGTCGCGCCATTGCGGCGTGACCATGCGCCGGTTTGCGCCGGCCAGCATGCCGCCGCCATGAAAGGCGACGGTCAGGCCCGGCACTGCGCGGGCGGCATCCACCAGCGGTGCGGCGCCGTAGCACCAGCCGCACAGCGGGTCGAAGATGTAATGCAACGTCGTCATGAACAATCCTTGGTTACTGCGGCCACTTCATTTCGCCCTTGATGACCTTGGCGCTCAACTCCAGCGATGCATCACCAGGCAGCGACGGGTAGGCCGCTTTCATCGCCTTGACCAGTTCGGCCGAGTTGTTGGCGCGGGCAGCCTCCACCTCGAAGGTCTTCAGGTAATCCGCCGTAAAGCGTACCGCTTCCAACCCCGTGGGCATCGGCCCGGTGAAGTGGCCAGGCACCACCGTCGTCGGCTTGAGCGCGGTGATGTTATCGAGCGTCTGCAGCCAGCCCAGGCGTGATTCGCGCGTTTGCGTATCGGCCACCCACACGTGGTCGCCATTGTTGACCACCACGCCGCCGGCCACCGTCTTGAGCGACGGAATCCACAAGTACGTGCGTGCGGCGTCTGGGCCGTTCAAGCCCTTGATCTCGATCGTGCGGCCTTCCAGCGTGAGGTGATCGGCATGCAGTACGTCGGGCAGCACGAGCGCCTTGGGGGCGTTGTCTTTCAGGATCGGGCCCCAATAGGCGAGCTTGCCGTTCATCGACGCCTGGATGGCCGCCACGGTTTGTGGCGTGGCCACGATCTTTGCCTTTGGGAAGGCCGCGCGGATGACGTCCAGCCCGAAGTAGTAATCCGGATCACTCTGGCTGATGTAGACGGTGGTGAGCGTCTTGCCGCTGGCCTTGATCTTCTGCACCAGGGCCTCTGCATCGCTGCGCTGGAACTGCGCGTCGATCAGGATGGCGTCGTGCGCACCCGTGATGATCTCCGACGACACCGGGAAGACACCCTTGTCGCCGGGGTTGTACACCTCCAGGTGCAGCGGCGCCGGGGGGGCGGCATGGGCAACGAGGCCGGCGCTGACAAGGCCGGCGGCAAGCAGGGTGCGGATCAAAGTCATCGGGTGCTCCTGGGCAAGTGAGGTGTGATGGCAATGTCGTTACTGTAGGTTGCTTGATTCGATCGAAAAACCACCTAAGATGCGCATATTTGTTTCTTCAATCGATCAAATATGGACCGGATCGTTGCCGCTGAGGTGTTCGTTGCGATTGTCGAGCGCGGCAGCCTGAGCGCCGCCGCTGAAGGGCTCGACATGTCGCGCGCCATGGTCACGCGCTATCTGGCGCAGATGGAGGATTGGTCTGGTGCGCGCTTGTTGCACCGGACCACGCGCCGCATGGGCCTGACCCCGGCTGGCGAAGCCACGCTCGTGCGGTGTCGCCAGATCCTGGAGATTGCCGCGCAGATGGCCGTTGCAGATGGTCCCGAGGCCGACACGCCACGCGGTTTGTTGCGCATCGCTTGCGCACAATCGCTCGCACAGGAGGTGTTGAGTGCGGCGGTAACGGCCTTTCTGCGGCGCTATCCGCAAACGGCGGTCGACCTCGTTGTCGACAACCGCACCATCAACCTCGTGGAAGAGCGCATCGATCTGGCGGTGCGCATTACCAATGATCTCGATCCGAACCTGATCGCGCGGCGACTGGGCACGTGCGACTCCGTGGTGGTGGCTGCGCCGTCGTACCTGGCTGCGCACGGTACGCCGCGCCGAGTGGAAGACCTGGCCGTGCACAACTGCCTGACGTATTCGTACTTCGGCAAGAGCCTGTGGAAGTTCACTGATACGAAGACGGGGGTGTCGTCCGACGTGCCGGTGAGCGGCAATCTGAGCGCGAATGAGTCGATGGCGCTGCTGGCGGCCGCCAGGGAAGGCGCGGGCGTTGCACTGCAGCCGGCGTTTGCCGCCGCGCCACCCATCGCCGCCGGCCAGCTCGTGCGCCTGCTGCCCGAGCACGTGCCGCAGGCGCTCGGCATCCATGGTGTCTATAGCTCACGCAGGCAGATGCCGGCGGCGCTGCGGGCGATGCTGGATTTTCTGGTGGAGTGGTTCAGACCACGTCAGGGCGCTGTCTGATATTGCAGTCTGCGTGCGGTCACTAGAGTGGCGGGCTTTCAGGCAGGGAGCCCCATGAACTACGACGGCATCACCCCAGAGATTGCGCGCGGCCTGCTGGTGCTGCGCGAACGTATTGCCCAAGCGAAGATCCCGTCTTCCAAACTGGACGAAACGCTCAACATTGCCACTTGGAACATCCGCGAGTTCGGCAAGAAGCCGCGCACAAAGACCGCGCTGTACTACATCGCGGAGATCCTGCGGCAGTTCGATCTGATTGGCGTGCAGGAAGTGCGTGACAACCTGGGCGACCTCAAGCGCGTGCTGGAGATTCTTGGCCCTGACTGGCGCGCCGTGTATTCCGATGCGTTGACCGACGCCGGTGGCAACCGCGAGCGCATCGCCTATGTCTACGACCGACGCGCGGTGGCCTTTACCGGCTTGGCCGCGCAGGCACAACCGCCGCGCACGAAGCGCGGTATGGAGTATTTGTCAGACATTTCGTGGTGGCGCCGGCCGTACATGGTGTCATTCCATTCCGGCAACTTTGACTTCGTCTGCCTTTCCGCCCACATCCGCTGGGGAAACAGCGAGCGCGATCGCCTATCGGAAATCGAGGCACTGGCCGACTGGGTCTACACCAAGGCGCAAGAGAAGGACACGGATGGCAAAGACCTGATCGTCATGGGCGACTTCAATGTCCCCAGCGAGAAGAGTCCGCTGTTCCAGGCGCTGACCGCACGTGGGCTGCGCGTGCCAGACAAGCTGCTGCGCAGCACGTTCGGCAGCAATCTGGAGAAGAACAAGCGCTACGACCAGATCCTGCAAATGCCGGAATACCCTGAGAGCTTTACCAACGCGGGCGGCGTGCTCGACTTTTACCAAGGCGATCACACGCCGCTGTTCCCGCGTTTGACGAAGCAGGCGATGACGTATCAGCTTTCAGACCATCTGCCGCTCTGGGTGCAGATCAATACCAACACCGAAGAGCACATGCTGCGCGCGACTGCCGGCGCGTAGGCGAGGCTCAAGCGTAGGGCGCAAAGATGCCGTTGAGCTTGGCCCCGCTCGCCGCATCGCGCGCAAAGCCGAACGTGCCCGCTGTCCGCAACTCCTCGGCGGCGCGCAGAAAAGCACCCTGCGCAGCCCGTGCCAGTGCGGCGCCCACGCTGATGCGCTTGACGCCCAGTTCGGTCAGCTCCGCCACGCTCAGGTTGCCGTCGGCAAACCCCATCAGCACGTTGAGCGGGCGATCGATTTCGCGCAGCACGGTGGCGATCTCTTCACGCGTTTTCAGGCCGGGGGCGTAGAGCACGTCGGCGCCGGCATCTTGGAATGCTTGCAGGCGGCGGATGGTGTCGGCCAGATCGTTGCGGCCGTGCAGGTAGTTCTCTGCGCGCGCGGTGAGCGTGAACGGAAACGGCAGTGAGCGCGCGGCTTCCACGGCGGCGCGTACGCGCTCGACAGAGGCTTCCAGCGGATAGATGGGCGCATCAGCGCGACCCGTGGCGTCTTCAATCGAACCACCGACGATGCCCGTGGCACCCGCCAGGCGGATGGTCTCGGCCACGGTTTCTGGGGCATCGCCAAAGCCGTTTTCCAGATCGGCGGCCATTGGCAGGTCGGTTGCCGCGGCCAGGTCGGCCACGTGCGTGAGGATGAGATCGCGCCCAACGCCGTAGTCAGGCAACCCGCGCGAGAAGGCAAAACCGGCACTGGTGCTGGTCAATGCCTCGAAGCCCAGCGCGGCCAGCAATCGGGCCGAGCCCGGATCCCACGGGTTGGGGATGACAAAGGTGCCGCTGCGTTTGTGCAGGGCGCGGAAGGCGTGGGCTTTTTCGATCTGAGTCGGCATGGGCTATCCGGTCTGGGGTGGATGGGGATTGGACTGCAAAGCTGCGGCACAGGCGAGCGCGTCATCCAGGCGGTCATTGCCCCAGAACATCGCGTCGCCGACAAAGAACGTTGGGGCACCAAAGATGCCACGAATCTGCGCGGCGTGCGTTTGTTCGCGCAGGCGCTGCTTGTTGGCGTCGGACAGGGCTTCGGCCAGGATCGCTTCGGCGGGAAGCCCGAGTGCGGACAGTTCTTCGCACACGGCCTCTGGCGTGTGGATGTCGCTGTCCTGCGCGAAATTGCGCAGCATGATGCGTTGGCAGAACGCGCCGATCCACGGTTGGTCTGCGCCCAGCACCGCCACCCGTAGCGGCAGCACGGATTTGCGGGGGAAGGTGCTTGGCCGCGTCCACGGCACACCAATCTTCTGGCACTCGCGGACGATGTCTTGCCACATGTAGTCGCCCTTGGCTTTCTGCAGCATGAATGGCGAGTTACTCCAGCCGAACGATTGGAAGATCGGCCCGAGCAGAAACGGCTTCCACACGATGCGCACGCCTAGGCGTATGGCCGCCGCCTCGATACGCATCACGCTCAGGTAACTGTAGTTGCTGGCGAAGTCGAACCAGAACTCGACGGTGGGTGTGGGTACGAGGGCTTCCCATGTTGCGTTGTAGGGGGCGAGCTTAGTCATAGACCACCAGGCAGCGGATTTCGATGCTCTCGCGCGGTGGCGTGCCAGCCGGCGCCTCGGGGTGGACGAACGCGGCATGCGGTGTGAACCGCGCCACGCCGCTGGCCTGCGAGTCGTATTGCTTGAAGACCAGCGCCTCGTGCCGATCGATGGCGGAGGCGTACCACCAGCGGTGGCGCGGGTTGTGGGTGGCGAGGTAGAGCTCGCCGGTGCGCGTGGGGTAGCGGATCTCTGCGGCGACGAGGTCGGCAACGTTCACGCTGCGTGCATCGCACAGGGCCAGCGGCGTATCGAGCACCGGCCCGCGGATCGAGCGCCAGATGTTGACGATGCCATAGCGCCCGACTGCCGCAGCCTGCACCGGGTCGGTCAGCACACGGCCCAGGCGCAGGTAGCCGGAGGTTTCGGTGTAGTCGTTGTGGATGCGGCCTACGGCAGAGGGCGCACCGTCGCCTTCGCGCCCGAAGGTGAGGGTGGGGCGGCTTGGATCGCGCCGACGGACCAGGTGGTCGAACACGTATGCAGCGCGGCCACCCGTTACGGCGCGCGCAAGCTCGGCTGCTTCTGCGTAGTAGATCGCGTGGATCGCGTCTTCATCGCCAAAGTCCGCCATGCGCGTGGGCGCATCGGCAAGGAGGAAGCCTTCGCGCTCAAGCGCCGGTGCCGCGCCGCGCATGTCGGCGATGCAGACTTCGCGCAGTTCGTATTCGCAGGTCTGCCACGGCTCGCCGGCGGGCGGCGGGTACATGTAGTTGACGGGGGTGCCGGCGCCGGGTTTGACGTAACTCAGGCTGCCGACCACCGTTTGTGGCCGGGTACGTGTGTCCATGCAGCCTCCAACGTGGGTGTCGTTGGCTGCATTACACGTGGTGCGCGGCGTGCGCTCAAACGCGTTTCATGCAAGTTCGGATGCGCTGGGCGCATGCGAAGCCTGGGCCGCGGCTTCAGCGCAGATCCAGTTGGCCACATCACGTAAATCGCGGCGTGGGTTGAGCTCAGCCTGAATCAACCAATACGCATGCGTGTTGTGCACGCCAGGGGCCGTCGTCGGCACGGTCACCAACCGGCCATCGGCCAGCAGAGGGGCAATCAGCTCTTGCCTGCCCAGCGCAATACCCTGGCCCGCCACCGCCGCGTGGATGATCTGATCGTGCTGGTTGAAGCGCAGCACCGTGCGTGGTTTGGCGTGGCTCCAGCCGGCGGCGGCCAGCCAGTCGGTCCATTGGAGCCAGGGGCGGCGCAGGTCGCGGTCGTCGAAGTCGAGCAGGGTCTGGCCGGCCAGCGCATCGGCGGAGTCGAGCGAACGCAGCGCCAGCGACGGATGTGCAACCGGCGCGACGGTTTCCCCAAACAGGCGGATTGCGCCGGGCGGCGCATCCTCCGGCGGGCAGTAGCGGATGGCCAGCTCAATGCCCTCGTTCTTCAGGTCGACGAGGCGGTTGTTGGTGGCCACCCGCACATCGATGTCCGGATACTGCTGCTGGAAGCGCGCAAGGCGTGGCAGCAGCCACAAGCCCGTCACGCCGATGCTGGCGGTGATCGTCACAGGTCGGCGCTCGGCCGCCACGCGAATGGCGCCGATGGCGTCCTGCAACTGCTGCACAGCGCTGTCGGCGCTGCGGAACAAGCGTTCACCTTCAGGTGTGAAGGCGATCGAGCGGTGGCCGCGCACCAGCAGCTTTACGCCCAGCGTTTCTTCCAGCACCGACACCTGGCGGCTCACGGCCGATTGGGTCAGGCACAGGTCATCGGCAGCCAGCGTGATGCTCATGCGCCGGCCTACGGCCACGAAACCACGCAGCAGATCGAGCGAGGCCAATCGAACCAATGGTGTCGACATGCGTTTTCCTCATGTGAAACGTTCTCAAAGATCAATTGAGAACCCCAATATGGCGAAGTTTAATAAGCCATCGGACCACATTCCAGCCAAATGCACGCTTGCAACGCGGGAATGTCAGTCGCAACGGAGAACGCATCCATGACATCGAAATCCTTGACGCAGTCGCCCTGGCTGCCAGTACTGGCCGGCGGGGCGGTGATCGGCCTCGCGCTGGGTATCCGCCACGTGCAGGGCTTGTTTTTGGTGCCCGTGACGATGAGCCACGGCTGGACGCGTGAAACCTTCGGCCTGGCCATCGCGCTGCAGAACCTGATCTGGGGTGCTGCGCAGCCGTTTGCCGGCATGCTGGCGGACCGCTTTGGGGCGGCCAAAGTGGTGGTGGCAGGCATCGCCGTCTATGCGCTGGGCCTGGTACTGATGGCGCATGCAGGCACGCCGCTGGGCTTTACGTTGTCGGCAGGAGGGCTGATCGGCATCGGGTTGTCGGGCACGTCGTTTGGCGTGGTGTATGGCGCAATTAGCCGGCTGACACCACCGGAGCGGCGTAGCTGGGCGCTGGGGGTGGCGGGCGCCGTGGGTGGCGTCGGCCAGTTCGTGATGGTGCCGGCGGCGCAGGGGTTGCTGAGCAGCGTTGGATGGGTGATGGCGCTCGTGGTGTTGGCCGTGGTGATGGCGGTGTTCCTGCCGCTTGCGGCGCCGCTGCGCGAGAAGGCATCCACCGCCATGGCGCATGAAGCGCACCAGAGCCTGGGCGCAGCCATTCGCGAAGCGTTTGCGCACCCAGGTTTCTGGCTGTTGAACCTTGGTTTTCTGGCGTGCGGGTTTCAGCTTGCGTTCATTGCCGCGCACATGCCCGCGTATCTGCTCGACAAAGGGCTGACAGCGCGCCACGGCATGATTGCGCTGGCGCTCATCGCGGCCGCAAACATTGTCGGCACGTATTACTGCGGCGCGCTGGGCGGGCTGTTCCGGCGCAAGTACCTGCTGTCGTTGCTGTACCTGATCCGCACGGCGGCGATCGCGCTGTTCATCCTGCTGCCGCTGTCGCCGGTCACGCTGTATGGGTTTGCCATCGTGATGGGGCTGCTGTGGCTGGGCACGGTGCCGCTCACGAATGGGCTGCTGTCGCAGGTGTTTGGGGTGCGCTATATCGGCACGCTGTTTGGGTTCGTGTTCCTGGGCCACCAGATCGGTGCATTCCTGGGCGTATGGCTGGGTGGGGTGGTGTACGACCGCCTGCACGCGTACGACGCGATCTGGTTTGGTGCGATGGTGCTGGGCATCGTGGCGGCGTTGCTGCACTGGCCGATCGATGATCGCCAACTGGCGCGCACGCCGGTCGCCCAACCAGCATGAACGGGCGACGCAAGCGTTGGGCAGCGTGGGCGCTGGCGGCAGCCGGCGCTGCGCTGGTGTTTGCGGCGTGGCTGACACCAGAGAGCGCGTTTTCGTTTGTGACGTTGGCGTCCTTCTGCGGATAACCCCGATTTGTGAAACAATATCGGGTTATTCACTAGTGGGTACTGGTACGGTTTGCGCGGGAATGACGTCGTTTTGCGATGTTTTCCTGTGAATGCCACCGTTCAGACATGACTTACGCCGTCAAGGAAATTTTCTACACGCTGCAAGGCGAGGGTGCCAACACTGGCCGCGCAGCCGTCTTCTGCCGCTTTGCCGGCTGTAACCTCTGGAGCGGGCGCGAAGCCGATCGCGCCACCGCCGTCTGCAAGTTCTGTGACACCGACTTCGTCGGCACGGACGGCACGCAAGGCGGCAAATACACCACCGCAGACGCACTCGCCGACGCCGTCGTCGCCGAATGGCCGGCCGACGCCACGGGCGGCAAACCGCTCGTCATCTGCACCGGTGGCGAGCCGCTGCTGCAACTGGACAAGCCCCTGATCGACGCGCTGCATGCACGCGGCTTCGAAATTGCCATCGAGACCAACGGCACCATCGCTGTGCCCGAGGGCATCGATTGGGTGTGCGTGAGCCCGAAGATGGGCTCGGAGCTGGTTGTCACGCGTGGCGACGAGCTGAAGGTCGTGATCCCGCAAGACGGGCAAGACCTCGACGCATATGAACGGCTGGATTTCCAGCATTTGTTCCTGCAGGCCATGGATGGCCCGCTGGCGCGGCAGAATACGGCGCTCGCCGTCGAGCTATGCCAGCGCCGGCCGCGCTGGCGCCTGTCGCTGCAAACCCATAAGATGCTGGGCATCCGCTAAGGCGGGCCGCAGCATTTTGTCCCAGTCGTCTCTGCCGTTTCGCGGCGTTCGCTGCCGCCCTGTCCTTTGCGCTCCATGACCAAGACCGTTTCCATCACGCGCCGGCTCGAATTCGATGCCGGCCACCGCATCCCCGGCCACGCCGGCCAGTGCCGCAACCTGCACGGCCACCGCTACCAGCTTGAGCTCACGCTCACCGGCGAAGTCCTGCACAACGACAAGGCCGCCGACGACGGCATGATCCTCGACTTCGGTGACGTCAAGCAGCTCGCCAACAAGCACCTCGTTGATCTGTGGGACCACGCGTTCCTGGTCTATCGCGGTGATACCAAGCTGGTCGAATTCCTGAACGACATGGAAGGCGGTCACAAGACCGTCGTGCTGAACGACGTGCCGACGGTCGAGAACCTCGCGCAGGTCGCGTTCGACATTCTCGAGCCGGTGTTCCGCAATACGTTCGGCCATCACCTGCGTTTGTCGAAGCTGGTGCTGTACGAAACCCCGAACTGCTGGGCCGACGTGAAGCTCGCACGCCCGCACGAGCAGGATTGATTCCACTCGCATGACCACGCCCCACGTCCTCACGCCGCCTGCCGACATGTCCGCGCACGAGCGCGACGGTTACTGGATGCAGCAGGCGCTGGTGCAGGCCAGGTTCGCGTGGGGGCAGGGCGAGGTGCCGGTGGGCGCGGTGGTGGTGCGCGGCAACGAGATCGTCGGCGTCGGCTACAACGCGCCGATCGGCACGCATGACCCCTCCGCCCACGCCGAGATGCGCGCCCTGCGCCAGGCCGCCGAAAACCTCGGCAACTACCGCCTGCCCGACTGCGAAGTCTTCGTGACGCTGGAGCCGTGCGTGATGTGCGCCGGTGCCATGCTGCACGCGCGTGTCGCACGCGTCGTCTACGGTGCGCCTGACCCCAAGACCGGCGCTGCCGGCAGCATTCTCGACCTGTTTGCCGAGACGCGCCTGAATCACCAGACCGCCATCACCGGCAGCGTGCTCGCGCAGGAATGCGGCGACATGCTGCGCGCCTTCTTTGCCGAGCGCCGTGCGAGCCAGAAGGCCGCGCGGCTGGCAACGACCGACACCGACAAACCTACCGCATGACTACTGTCCGCCTGATTGCGCCTTCCGGTTATCCGAATGACCCCGCCATTGCCGAGCGCGGCGTGGCGTTCCTGCAGGCGCAGGGCTGCACGATCGTCAACCGGGAATGTCTGAGCCGCCAGCATCAACGCTTTGCCGGCGAAGACGACGCGCGGCTGGCCGACTTGCACCAGATCGCCACAAGCAGCGGACAGGAAATCGCCATGGCCATCCGTGGCGGTTACGGGTTGACGCGGTTGTTGGACCGTGTCGACTTTGCGGCGATCCACCAGCGTGCGCGGGCCACCGATGCCATCATCGTCGGCCATAGCGATTTCACGGCGTTCTCGTTGGCGTATCTGGCCGCGACGGGCGGCGTGACATTTGCCGGGCCGCACCTGTGCTCGGATTTCGCGCTGCCCGAGGTGGATGCCTACATGGCCGAGCATTTCTGGGGGATCCTGCGCAACCCGAACTATGCGTTGCGCGTGGATGTGCCGCAGGCCACGGCTCGCCCGGGGCATGCATCACGTATGGCCGGCACGCTGTGGGGCGGCAATCTGGCCATGCTGTGCAGTCTGGTCGGCACGCCATATCTGCCCAGGATCGACGGCGGCATCCTCTTCGTCGAAGACATCAACGAGCACCCGTATCGGGTCGAGCGCATGCTGCTGCAATTGCAGCAGGCCGGTGTGCTGGAGCGTCAGCAAGCGCTGGTGCTCGGCGATTTTTCAGGCTATCGCACCACGCCGTACGACGCGGGCTACGACTTCGGCCCCATGTGCGACTACCTGGCTGCGCGGCTGCCAATTCCGGTCCTGACCGGCCTGCCGTTCGGCCATTGCCCGACCAAGGCGACGCTGCCGATCGGCGCGCAAGCCGAGCTGGACATCGATGCCACGGGCTTTACGCTGCACTTGGGCGGCTATCCGACGCTGCGCGGCTAGGCCGCTTGCCTGTCCGGGTCATCTCCGGATGGTAAAATCCCAGGTTTCCTAAATGGCGCACGGCCAAGTGCCTGCCGCGCCAGATCACCGCTTTCCAAATCAAGGTTTCCACGTGCTTTCCACCGCCAATATCACCATGCAGTTCGGGCCCAAGCCCTTGTTCGAGAACATCTCGGTCAAGTTTGGCGAAGGCAATCGCTACGGCCTGATCGGTGCCAACGGCTGCGGCAAGTCGACCTTCATGAAGATCCTGGGCGGCGA
>F21B_10001806_pt1 | contig 30138 bp, 27 predicted proteins | sample RepKananBrdUF21B_FD_10803 | JGI IMG/M metagenome (IMG submission 10803) | reverse complement strand
TCGTCATCCAGGAGTGGTGGGGCCTGAACGACCAGATTCGTGGCGTGGCTGACCGTCTGGCGCGCGCCGGCTACGTGGCGCTGGTGCCCGATCTGTATCGCGGCACCATGACGGTGGAGGAGGAAGAGGCCCACCACCTGATGAGCAACCTGAACTTTGGCGATGCGGCCACGCAGGACGTGCGCGGCGCCGTGCAATACCTCAAGCAGACCTGCGATCGCGTGGGCGTGACGGGCTACTGCATGGGCGGCGCGCTCACGTTGCTGGCGCTATGTAATGTGCCGGAGGCCGCCGCAGGCGTGGTGTGGTACGGCTTCCCGCCGCTGGAATACATCGATGCCTCGAAGATCAAGGTGCCAGTGCAGGGCCACTGGGGCACGCAGGACACTGCCTTCAAGATCGAAACGGTGGATGCGCTCGAGAAGAAGCTGGCCGATGCCGGCGTCGATGTCGACTTCCATCGCTATCTCGCGCACCACGCCTTTGCCAATGAAACGGCTGTGGGCGAAAACCGCATCGCCATCACGCAGTACGACCCGGTGTGGGCGCAGCATGCATGGGATCGTGCATTGACGTTCTTCGGTCGTACGCTCTGGCCGAACAAGGGCTAAAGCACTGTCCCTTGGATCAGGCGGCCAGGATGGCCCGCGCCGCCTGGTCGCCCCACCACGCCGCTTCTTCAAACACGGAATAGCCGGACAGGTCCGCATGCGCATAGTGGATCGGCCCGGTGTTCTCGCGCAGGCGCGCAATGCCCGGCCGCGAGAGAAAGCCCGGCGTGGGAATCGCCATGGCATGCCCGCGCAGGGTCAGGTCGGCCCGGCGGATCTGCGTGCGCAGGCGGATGCCGTAGACCCTGTCCAGATCGGCCAGCGCGCGATCGAGCAATGCCTGCGGCGATGCGTTCAGCATCCACTCGCGCGCCGCCTTGGGCGTCATGTCTGACAGCGCCACGTAGGCCGTGAACACGCTCTGCGCAGGCGGCCCCACGCGAATGTCCTGGTGGTTGGCCACCACATAGCCCAGTCCCGTGCCCCGATAGACCACGTTGTCCCAAGCGAGCGGCGTGTCGTCGTACTCGGGCGGAAAGCCGTCGATCAGCAGATTGGCAAGCAGCCACGGTGCGGCTTCGGGCAGCTCGGTGGCCGGCACATCAAAGCCTTCGACGACGTGCTTGGCAACATGCAGCGGCATCGCGCTCACCACGTGGTCGGCCAGCAGGCGCACCACGCGGCCGTCGGCTTGCAGCACGTCGGCATAGACGCGTGCACCCTCTTCGTTGGTCTTGCCGATGCGTGCGGCGCTGCCCGGGAGCAGGCGGCCGGCATCGTTCAGGCCGGCAGCCTCAAACAAGCGCTCGGCCATCCAGTCCAGCCCTTCCGGCCAGGTGAGCACGGTGCCCTGTTCCGCGTTGCTGGCCATGCCGCCACGGCTGGCGAAGTACGCAATGCCGGCCCATGCGGACACGTGGTCTGCCGTGGCGCCGTAGTCATCGCGGCAGCAGTAGTCGGCATACCAGTGCAGCGTGGCGGCCTGGTAGCCCTCGCGGTGCAGCCAGTCGCGAAAGGTGAGGGTATCGAGCGCACGCCAGGCTGGGTCGGCGGAGGAGAGCGCGGTCGGCACGGCGAAGATGCGTCTGCCGTCGTTGCCAGTGGTCTGGCGCAGGCGGTCGATTTGCGCGAAGAAGCGGGTGTGCTCGGCGCGCTCGGCTTCGGTAATGCCTTCGTGCGGCACAAAGCCGTCCTGCCAGCGGTTGCCCAGCCATAGGCGTTCGTCGGGGGCGTGCACGAGCACGCGTTCGTCGTAGGTCGGACGCAGCGCAAACGGATTGCGTTCGATCACGCCGAAGTCCGAGAGCATCTCGCGCACGTGCGTCGATTCCATTGACGGCAGCGGCAGGTAATGCGCGCCGGTCGGGAAGCGTTGCGTGCCGAATGCACCGCCGGCCGCGTTGCCGTAGCGCTCCGGCCCTTCCACCACCACCACGTCGCGTCGCCCGCGCTTTGCCAGCCGCCACGCGCAACTCAATCCGCCGATGCCGCTACCGCAGATGACGACGCCAACGCGGCGTGTCTCCGACGGGGCAGGTAGTGCCTTGAGGTCGCGCAACTGATGGCCAGCGGCCTGGCCAGGCATACGCACGTTGGGCGTGATCTCGGTCAGCGCGCGAAAGCCGGCCCAGGAGGCGGCCCCGGCCGCAGCCACACCTGCCGCAGCGGCGCCGATCAGGAAACTGCGTCGCGTTGCCATCAGCGCAGCACGCCGTGCCAGTCTTCTTCAAAGTACCGCACCAGCGACTGGTTGTTCAGCCGGTTGGGCTCCACTTGCGGGCGCGGCATGTCGGGCGCGAAGCTGAACATTTGGTGCGTGGTGTCGGCATCCAGAAAGCGCGTCGGCACGCGGTACGACGTGGGCGGCTGGAAATCCGCCCGGCCCGGCGCGGCGAGGATGAAGCCCCATTCGCCAAACGACGGCACCAGCGCGTGATACGGCCACGTGCGGTAGCCGGCTTCCTTCAGGGTTGCATCCACGCACCAGTACGAGCGTGGCGCGAAGTAGGGCGAGGTGGCCTGAATGACGACTAAGCCCGTATCCGCCACGTGCCGCGACAGCAGCCGGTAGAACGGCACCGAATACAGCTTGCCGATGCTGAAGTTGGACGGGTCCGGAAAATCGACGATGGCCACGTCGAACATGTCGGTGGCGGTCTGCAGCCATTGCCCCGCATCGGCATTGACCACCGTCACGCGCGGATCGCTGAACGCATGCTGGTTGAGCGCAACCAGCGCCTCCGCATGCGAGAACAGGTTCGTCATGCGCGGGTCCAGATCGACCAGGGTGACGTGCTCGACTTGCGGGTACTTCAGGATCTGCCGCAGTGCGAGGCCGTCGCCGCCGCCCAGCACCAGCACGCGCCGCGCGCCGCGCACGGATTCCAGCGCGGGCAGCACCAGCGCCTCGTGATAGCGGTATTCGTCGCGCGAGGAGAACTGCAGGTTGCCGTTGATGTAGAGGCGCAGGTCATCCTTCCAGCGCGTCACCACCAGCCGTTGATACGGTGATGAAATCGCATGGATGATCTCGTCGCCAAAGAGCGCGCGTTCTGACCAGTGCGTGAGCTTGTCTGATGCGGCAAAGCCCGCCAGCAGCGCGGCAGCGACAGCGCCCGCACGCCACGCCATCGCACTGCGCATGCGGGCGGTGAGCGCCAGTTCTGCGCGAAAGTGCCAGAGTGTCCAGACCGCAATCGCCGTATTGAGCAGCCCGAACAGGAAGCCCGTACGCACCAGCCCCAGGCGCGGCGCCAGCACCAGCGGAAACAGCAGCGATACGGCCAGCGCGCCCAGGTAATCGAACGTCAGCACGCGGCTGACCAGGTCGGAAAACTTGGCTTGCCGGCGATGCAGCATGCGCATCACCAGCGGAATCTCCATGCCGACCAGCACGCCGATCACCGTCACCAGCGCGTACAGCACCAACCGGAACGGCGCTGATTCCACCGCAAACAAGACAAACAGCGCCGCCGCCGAGACGCCGCCAAACAACCCCACCAGCAGTTCCAGATCGACAAAGCGGGCGAGCAATGCATCGTCTGCCACGTAGCGCGAGAGCCACGAGCCGATGCCCATCGCAAACAGATAGGCGCCGATGATGGAGGAGAACTGCAGGATCGAATCGCCCAGCAGGTACGAAGCCAGTGCCCCGGCAATCAGTTCGTAAGCCAGCCCGCATGAGGCGACCACAAACACGGCGAGGACCAGCAAGGCGTTGCCGCGGCCGGCCGGCTGCGTAGGTTCGTAGGTGGCGTCAGGCTGCGGCGTGGACATGCGAAGGCAGGGGGAAGATGATCGTGCGTTAACAAACGGCTGGCGCAAATGCGAGCGCGATTGTGCCGCCTTTTTTCTGCCGCGGCGAGCCAGCTGTGCAGGGCAACATCGGGGGGTACGCAAGCGGCGCATCAGCCGCTATAGTGGCGCCACTTGCGCACTGCCCAGGCTGATTGCCTTCTGCCCATGCCCGATATGACCGCTTCCGTGATCGCCTATGCCTCGCACCTGCTGGCGGGTGCTGTGGTGTTTGCTGGTTTCTTCTTTGTCTACCTGCGTCTGACGCCGTACGACGAGTTCAAGCTGATCCGTGAAGGCAACGTCTCTGCAGCGCTGTCGCTGGCCGGTGCGCTGCTCGGCTTCGTGCTGACCATTGCATCCAGCATCACGCACGCCGATGGCCTGATACCGTTCCTGTTCTGGTCGGTGATGGCGTCGGTCGTGCAGTTGATTGTCTTCGTGGTGCTCACGCGCCTGATGCCCGACTACCGCCTGCAGATCGAGCACAACAACATCGCCGCCGGTATGCTGTTTGGCGTGAGCGCACTGGCCGTTGGTGTGATCAACGCTGCCTGCCTGTCCTGATTGTTCCTGCACCGCGAATCATCGCGAAGGAGTTTCCTGTGAGCCTGTCCAGCTTTATCAAAAAGCAGTTTATTGACATCCTGCAGTGGACGGAGAGCGAAGACGGCGTACTCGCCTGGCGCTATCCCATGCAGGACATGGAAATCCAGAACGGCGGCACCCTGGTCGTGCGCGACTCGCAGATGGCGATGTTCGTCAACGAAGGCCAGATTGCCGATGTGTTCGGTGCCGGCACCTTCAAGCTGACCACGCAGACGCTGCCCGTCCTGACCTACCTGAAGAACTGGGACAAGCTGTTCGAGTCCCCCTTCAAGTCCGACGTCTACTACTTCAGCACGCGCCAGCAGCTCGGCCGCCGCTGGGGCACGCCGCAGCCGGTGACGGTGCGCGACAAGGATTTCGGCATGATCCGCCTGCGCGCCTTTGGCGTGTATGCGTACCACGTGGCCGATCCGAAACAGTTTTACCAGCAGGTGAGCGGCACGCGCGACATCTATACCGTCGACGAAGTTGAAGCCCAGCTTGGCCCCGTCATCATGGGTGCCATGGCCACGGCGTTTGGCGAATCCGGTGTGCCGTTCCTGGACTTGGCCGCCAACCAGACGCTGATGTCGAACAAGGTGCGCGAGACCCTGGCGCCGCAGTTCACGCAGTACGGCCTGGCGCTCGACAGCTTCCAGGTCTCCAGCGTCACGCTGCCGGACGAACTGCAGGCCGCGATGGACCGCCGCATCAGCATGGACATGACCGGCGACATGGGGCGCTTCACGCAGTATCAGGCGGCCGAATCGCTGCCGCTGGCTGCGCAGAACGAAGGTGGCATCGCTGGCACGGGCGCGGGTCTGGCGGCAGGCTTGGCAATGGGCCAGACGATGGCCGAGAGCCTGCGCACCGCTGTGCAGGGCGGTGCCGGATCGGCTACCCCCGCTGCTGCACAACCGGCTGCCGCCGCACCGGTTGCTCCGGCTGCCGACGACCCGACCGCACGCCTGACCAAGCTCAAGGATCTGCTCGACAAGGGCCTCATCACCCAGGCCGACTTTGATGCCGGCAAGGCCGCCGTGCTCAAGGCACTGACCGGGGGCTGAGCTCAGCTTTGCTGCTCGAATGACCGGGCGGCGAAGGGGCTGTGCCCCTTTAGCCGCCCGTTTTGCTGTGCAATCGAACGACCCGACCATGTTTCATGCCAACTGCCCGGCGTGTGGCGCGCCGGTGGAACTGAAGTCCGCCGCTGCCGTGATGACGGTGTGCAGCTTTTGCAAGAGCACACTGCTGCGCGACGGCGAAACGCTGTCCGACATCGGCAAGATGTCTGCCGTGCTGGAGGACTACGCGCGCGTGCAGATCGGCACCACCGGGCGCTACAAGAACAAGGCCTTCACCGTCGTGGGGCGCATCCAGTTGCGCTACGACGCGGGCTTCTGGAACGAGTGGTACGTGCTGTTTGACGACAGCACCGATGGCTGGCTGGCTGAGGCTTCGGGCCAGGTCACCATGACCTTCTCGCGTGGCGTGCCGCGCAACGCCGTGGCGTTCGAAACGTTGCGGCCCGGGCAGCTTTACGATGCTGACGGCAAGCAGTTCACGCTGTCAGACGTGCGCGAGGCCGATTGCACCGGCGGCCAGGGTGAATTGCCGTTCCGTGTGGGCGAGGGCTGGCATGCGCGCGTGGCCGATGGCCGCCGCGAAGACGCCTTCATCACGCTCGACTATTCCGACGGTACGGCGCCCACGCTCTACCTGGGCGAGGCCACCACGCTCGAAGCGCTCAAGTGCCAACTCCTGCGCACCGACGCCGAGATCAAGGAAACCGCCGGCCGCGTCCCCCGCAAGCTCACCAACCTCGACTGCCCGCAGTGCGGCACGTCGATCCCGTTCAGCCCTGGCGTGACCGGGCATGTGTTGTGCCCCGGCTGTGGCGCGGCCATCGATGCCGCCACACCGCGCGGCGAGATTATCGCCCGCGCCCGGTCCGTGCCGCAGGTTGTCACCACGCTGGAACTGGGCGACAAGGCGTTGATCGACGGCCAGCAGTGGCAGGTGATCGGCGTGATGCGTCGCACGGTGGTCGACGGCGGCGGCGAGTGGTTCGAATACCTGCTGTACACCCCCAAGCGCGGTTTCACGTGGATGGTGGAAACCGATGACGGCTGGTTCCGCGCCAACGTGCTCGACCGCTGGCCCACGCAGATCGACGGCCGCAAGGCCACGCTGGGCAACACGCAGTACACCCGCGACGAGGACTACACCGCACGCGTGACCTACGCTGCCGGCGCCTTCAACTGGCGCGTGCAGGCCGGCGACCAGACCCGCGTGGTCGAATACACGGCTGGCCAGGAAAGCCTTGCCGCAGAGAGCGATGCGCATGAACTGAGCTGGTCTAAGAGCACGCCGGTCAGCACTGCGCAGATCAAGGCGTGGTTCGGCAAGGTGGTGGCCGAACCGGTCAAGGAGGCATCGGGCTCGGGCTACATGACCGTGGCAGTGGTGTCCTGTGTGCTGCTCGGTTTGCTGAATCTGGTGCCGTTCTTCATGGCGCCGGGTTCGGTGTTTGTGATCACGTTCTTTGCAGCGCTGATGCTGATCGTGCCGGCATGGCTGGTCGCCAAGGTCGGGGGTGGGGAATGAAAGGCTGGTTCGTGCTGTACGCCGTGTGCGTGGTGATTGGCGCAACGGTCATGGACTGGAGAGCCGGTTTTGCGGCGCCGCGCACGCCGTCGTATGGCAGCAGCACCAGCGGGTCTTCGTACTGGGGCGGCTCGTCCGGCGGTAGCGGTTACGGTGGCGGCTTCAGCGGGGGCCACAAGTGACGCGCACGGACGCGACGCCGCACGCTGCCGCAACCTCTGCTGCAGTGGGCGAGCATCTGCTGCTCGATCTGTATGGCGTGGCGCCCGTGCTGCTGCGTGATGCCCAGGCCCTGGAGGCTGCGCTGCGCGAGGCAGCTGCCGCGCTGGGTGCCACCATTCTTCATGCGCATCTCCATCGTTTCGATTCGCTGCGTGTGGGCGCGTCCGCCGGTGAGCAGGGTGGTGTGACGGGTGTCCTCTTGCTGGCGGAGTCACACTTGTCGATCCACACGTGGCCGGAGCACGGGTTTGCCGCCATTGATGCCTTCATGTGCGGCACCGGCACAACGCATGGTGCGCGCGCCGTGTTTGAACGTGCGCTGGCACCGGAGCGTGTTGACGTACGTGTCGCGCAGCGCGGTTGCGCACCCGCTTAATACATTTGGTTTAATCCAATATCGTTTCCGGCCCGCGCTTCAAGCAGGCAGTGGGCTTGGCCGCCATCGTCCTGAATCAGCGCTGGCGGGCGCTTCGTTGTAGATGAAATGCGCACGCACTGACGTGCCATGATGGTTGTTCGGATTGCATCCCGGTGGTCGATGCAAGGCCACCGGTGTTTGGTCTTTCCATTACCAACCCGACGAGGCCTCCATGACCACGCTGCCAACGCACGTCTCTTCTGCACTGCTCCCCACACCTTCTCCTGCCGCGCCGGCGTTGCCGGACTGGATTGCTGTTCGCATGCGGCGCCACTATGACGATCGCATGGGCAAGCTCTGGGGCGGAGACCACCTGCTCCACGGCCGCACGCCAGGGCCCGATGCCCTGTTCCTGAACAGCAACGACTACCTATGCTTGCTCGGCGAGCGGGAATTGGTACGTGCGCAGGCGCGCGCACTGCTCGGGCACGAGCACGAACTGCTCATGTCAGCCGTGTTCCAGCACGGTGATACGCCGCAGAGCCGGGTGGAAGCCCGGCTGGCTGCCATGATGCGCGCCGAGGCCGGCTTGATCGCCCAATCCGGCTGGGCCGCGAATGTCGGGCTGATCCAGTGCATTGCAGGACCAGGCGTGCCCGTCTATATCGATATGGCCGCGCACGCCTCGCTGTGGGAGGGCATCACCGCGGCGGGCGCGGTACCGGTGCCGTTTCGCCATAACGACGTAGACCATCTGAACCGGCAACTGGAGCGGACCGGCCCCGGCATCATCGTGGTGGATTCCGTCTACAGCACCACCGGCAGCGTGGCGCCGTTGACGGCGCTGGTGGTGGCGGCCGAGGCCAGCGGCTCGGTCATCGTGGTGGATGAATCCCACTCCCTGGGCACGCACGGGCCGGGCGGGGCGGGTCTGGTGGTGCAACTGGGGCTGGAGCGCCGTGTGCACTTTCGTACGGCGTCATTGGCCAAGACGTTTGCCGGCCGTGCCGGGTTTGTTGCCTGCAGTGGCCTGTTCAAGGATTTCTTTGCCGTAGAGGCTCGCCCAGCCATTTTCAGTTCGGGGTTGCTGCGGCACGAACTGGCCTGGTTCGAGGCCGCGGCGGATTTCATTGGTGCGGCGGAGGCTCGACGCGAGAGTCTGCATGCCATCACCCGCTCTGTGCGCGCAGGTATCGCCGCGCTGGGCTACAACATCAGTGACGGCACCGAGCAGATCATCGGGCTGGAGGCGGGGCCCGAGCCGCAGGTCAAGGTGCTGCGCGACGCATTGCAGGCCCGCGGCATCTTCGGTGCGGTATTCTGTGCGCCGGCTACGCCCAGAAACCGGGCGTTGGTGCGCCTGACGCTGCATGCCAAGCTCACGCCCGCAGAGATCGGGCGGCTGCTTGGTGTCCTGGCAGAGATTCGTGATCGGGTGGGGCTGGACGATTGGGCGTCCACGCGCCGGATGCGAAGACCTGCAGCCGCCGTTCAACTCAATGCATGTTTGGCGAACGCATGACGAACACAGTGGGTGGAGTCCCCGCAGACAATCCGGGTCGCTGGCCGGCCCGCGTCTGGCAGTACCTCGCGACCTCGTTGACGAGCGCGGCACTGCTTGACGAAGAGAGCGCGGCGCGGCTGCGCCGCATCCGCTTCGTGGGTGCGCTGGGGGTGCTCGGCCACCCGTTGTACTTCGTGATCTGGTCGGTCGTTTTTCCGCAGCCGTATGAGAACGTCTGGCTGCGCGCCGTGTGCACGCTGCTGTTCATTCCGTTGCTGTTTGCCAACCGGCTGTCGCAATACAAGTGGCTGCCGGCCTATGCATTGTTTGCCATTACGGCTGGGCTGCCGTTTGCCTTCATCTTCTTCTATCTCGAGAACGCCGGGACGATGGTGTGGGCGGAGTCGGTGGTCATTGCCGTCGTCATCCTGTTCCATTTCAGTACGGCGTTCGCGCTGATCTCGCTCATCAGTGGGGCGTTTGCTGCGACGGCGCTGTTCTTGCTGGCCGGCAACGCGGTGGCAGCGTTTCCGTGGCATGCGCTGCTGGAGCAGATACCGGTGGTGGCGTTTGTCGTGGCCGTGCTCGTCGTCATCAAGTTGGACCGCCAGATCCTGGCCGAGCAGAAACAGCGCGGTGTGGCGCTGGCGCTGGGCACCGTGGCCCATGAGTTGCGCACGCCGCTGGCCAGCCTAGCCCTGACAGCGCGCGGCATTCAGGATCGCTTGCCCAAGCTGGTGCCGCCCGACCACCCAGACCTGCCGGCGGTGCAGCATGCGGTCGAGCGCATGCGTACCGATGTGGTGCGTGCCAACAACAGCATCGAGTTGCTGGTCGCCAATTCAAAAGATCCGCAGACCGTCAGCATCAACTGGTTTGATCCGCACGAGGCGATCTGCTCAGCCATTGCGGCCTTTCCTTTTGAGCCTGGGACGCGGGAGCTGGTGTCGATTGCACCGAGCATCGGAGTGCGGGTGCTGGGCAACGCGAGCTTGTTCGAGCACATCATCACCAACCTGACCAAGAACGCGCTGGAGGCCATCCAACGCGTGGGCAAGGGGGATCTTCACTTCAGCTATGAGAGGTCGTCGCGCGGGGTGGAGATCGTCGTACGCGATACCGGTTCGGGCATCTCGTCGACCGTGCTCAAGCGGATGTTCGAGCCGTTCTTCTCCTACCCAGCGCATCGCGGCACGGGGATCGGCCTGATGTTCTGCCGCAAGGTGTTGCGTGGCTGGGGCGCCAGCATCTCGTGCAAGTCGGTCGAGCACGAGTACACCGAATTCCGCATCCGCTTCCCGAACCCGCGCTGAGGTTGTCAACGCAGGCCCGGGGCAGCCCGCGGCTTATTACCGGCCGACCATGTTCTCCGGCCGCACCCACGCATCAAACTGCTCGGGCGTGACATAGCCGAGTGCCAGCGCGGCCTCGCGCAGGCTCGTGCCTTCCTTGTGTGCCTTCTTGGCGATCTGCGCGGATTTGTCGTAGCCGATGTGCGGGTTGAGTGCCGTCACCAGCATCAGTGAGCGCTGCACAAGTTCGTCGATGCGGGCACGGTTGGGCTCGATGCCTACGGCGCAGTGGTCGTTGAAGCTGCGCATGCCGTCGGCCAGCAGGCGTGTGCTGTGCAGGAAGTTGTAGGCAATCATCGGGCGGAACACGTTCAGCTCGAAGTTGCCGGATGCACCGCCAATGTTGACCGCGACATCGTTGCCGAACACCTGCGCGCACAGCATCGTCACGGCTTCGCTCTGCGTGGGGTTGACCTTGCCGGGCATGATGGACGAGCCCGGTTCGTTCTCGGGGATGGAGATTTCCCCCAGGCCGCTGCGCGGGCCGCTCGCCAGCCAGCGGATGTCGTTGGCGATCTTGGTGAGGCTGGCGGCCAGCGTTTTCAACGTGCCATGTGCGTGCACCAGACCATCGGCGGAGGCCATGGTCTCGAACTTGTTGGGCGAGGTGACGAAGGGCAGGCCGGTCAGGTTAGCCAGCTCGGCGGCCACCTGTTCGGCGTAGCCGGCCGGCGCGTTCAGGCCGGTGCCCACTGCCGTGCCGCCCAGTGCCAGCTCGCACAGGTGCGGCAGCGCCGCGTTCAGGTGCGTTTCGTTGTGCTGCAGTTGGGCGACATAGCCGGAGAACTCCTGGCCGAGCGTGAGCGGCGTGGCGTCCTGCAGGTGCGTGCGGCCGATCTTGATGATGCTGTCGAAGTCTGCCGCCTTTTTGGCAAGCGTTTCGCGCAGTGTGCGCAGCGACGGAATCAGGTGCCGCGTGATGGCGGTAACAGCCGCCACGTGCATCGCCGTCGGGAACACGTCGTTGGACGACTGGCTGCGGTTGACGTCGTCGTTCGGGTGCACGAGGCGGCCCTCGCCGCGCTCGCCGCCCAGCAGTTCGCTGGCGCGGTTGGCAAGCACCTCGTTCATGTTCATGTTGCTCTGCGTACCGGAGCCGGTCTGCCAGACCACCAGCGGGAATTCGTTCGGGTGCTTGCCCGCGATGACTTCATCTGCAGCGGCGATGATGGCGTTGGCTTTATCGGCCGGCAGCAGCCCCAGGCGGTGGTTGACGGCGGCGCTTGCGCGCTTGATGCGGGCCAGCGCGTCGATCAGCTCGCGCGGCATGCGGTCGCCCGCAATGTCGAAGTTCTGCAGAGAGCGCTGCGTCTGCGCGCCCCACAGATGATTGGCGGGGACTTCAATGGGGCCAAAGGTGTCGCGTTCGGTACGGGTGGTCATGGCAGGTCTGCATGAGGGTGACTGGGACGAACGCCCACCAGTATAGGCGGCGGGGTTTGCTCCTAGTGCCCGCGTTTGCTGTAGGGTGACCGGCACATTGCGTGGTTTGCGGGCCAGCGCCGCACACGCCACAATGTCGCCTCGTCGTGCAATTCGGCGCCGTACGAAGTCTGATGCCCCTGCCTGCCATGTCCACCTCCGTTTCCGTCGATAAATCCCTCCAACCGTTGCTCTGGCTGGTGGCGGTTGGCCTCTTCATGCAGACGCTGGATTCCACCATCGTCAATACGGCATTGCCGGCCATGGCGCGCAGCCTGTCGGAAAGCCCGCTGAAGATGCAGTCGGTCATCATTGCCTACACGCTGACGACCGCCATGCTGATGCCCGCCTCGGGTTGGCTGGCTGACCGCTTCGGCACGCGGCGCATGTTCTTTGCGGCCATCTTCCTGTTCACCATCGGCTCGCTGCTGTGCGCGGAGTCGCGCAGCCTGAACATGCTGATTGCCTCGCGCGTGGTGCAGGGCGTGGGCGGTGCATTGCTGATGCCGGTCGGGCGGCTGACAGTGTTGCGCGTGGTGCCGCGCGAGCAGTTTCTGCCAGCCATGAGCTTCGTCACCATTCCGGGGTTGATCGGCCCGCTGATCGGCCCCACGCTGGGTGGCTGGCTGGTGGAGGCGGTGTCGTGGCACTGGATCTTCCTGATCAACATTCCGGTGGGCCTGGCTGGTGCGCTCGTCACGCTCAAGGTCATGCCCGATGTGCGCGCAGACGACGACAGCCGATTCGATTGGACCGGCTACGCCATGCTCGCGTTTGGCATGGCAGCGGTGTCGTTCTCGCTCGACGGGCTATCGGGATTGGGCTTTCAGCACGCGACCGTGCTGGTGCTGCTGATCTTCGGGCTGGCGGCGCTCACCGCATACTGGCTGCATGCGGGGCGCACGGTTGAGGGCAAGGCGGGGCCGCTGTTTCCGCGCTCGCTGTTTGCCATTCCGAGCTTCTCGATCGGCATTCTCGGCAACCTGTTCGCGCGGATCGGTACGGGTGGAATGCCGTTCCTGATCCCGCTGCTGTTGCAGGTGAGCTTGGGGTACTCACCGTTGCAGGCTGGCTTGATGATGGTGCCGGTGGCCGCGGCCGGCATGGCGGCCAAACCGTTGGGCACCTGGGCCATCAAGCGTTTTGGCTATCGGCGGATGCTGTTCACCAACACGCTCATGGTGGGCCTGACGATGGCCAGTTTTGCGGTGATGACGCCCGACGTACCGGTGTGGCTGCGCATCGTGCAGTTGGCGCTGTTTGGCACGTTCAACTCGATGCAATTCACTGCCATGAACACGCTCACGCTCAAAGACCTGAGTGGGCCGCATGCCAGCTCGGGCAACAGCATGCTCTCCATGGTGATGATGTTGTCGATGAGCCTGGGGGTGGCCGCGGCTGGCGCGCTGCTCACGGGCTTTACCGACTTTACCGGTGGGCCGGAAGGGCGCGATACGCTGGCGGCCTTCCACAAGACCTTCGTGTGCGTCGGCTTCATGACCGCGGCGGCGGCGTGGATCTTCGCGCAGCTTTCGCACGCAGAGCCCGCGCAGGTACTCAAGCGCGCCGAAGTCGATGTCGAATAACGAGGTCTACTTCCAGTAGCCGCGCATCTTCTTGCTGAGATCCACCTTGGCGGCGGCGCGGGCCTCGGCTGCAAGGTCCGCACCGGGCTCGGGCGGCGGCCAGGCGCACGCCTCAAACAGCGGCAGCAATGCTGGCGGGATGAAGCGCGTGCGCGAGGCGTAGATGTGGCGGTCGCCATTGGGCGTCTGCTGCGTAACATAGAAGCGCTGCGGCACCAGGATGTCCAGATGCTCGCGCGCACGCGTCATGGCCACGTAGAGCAGGCGGCGCTCCTCTTCCAATTCGTCATGCGAACCGGCGCCCAGGTCGGCAGGCATGCAGCCGTCCACGGCGTTGAGCACGTACACCGCCTTCCACTCCTGGCCCTTTGATGAGTGAATGGTGGAGAGGATCAGGTAGTCCTCATCGCGGTACGGGGCGCCGGATTCATCGCTGGTGAGCTCCGGCGGGTCGAGCGTCATCTCGGTCAGGAAGCGCTCGCGCGTGGCGTAGGTGGCGGCCATGCGGGCGAGCTGGTCCAGATCGCCCTGACGCACGGCAGCATCGTCGTGCAGGCGCTCCATGTGCGGCGTGTACCAGGTGCCCACGGCTTCGAGTTCACTGGCCCATTCCAGGCTGTCTTTCGGACGGCGCAGGGTTTCCATCAACGCCGTCAGCGTGGCCCAGTCGCCGGCCAGGCGAGCAGGGGGGGCGTAGGCGAGCAGCGCGGCAATTGGGTCCACCGCTTCAGCCATGGCGTCGAGCACGCGCGCGGCGGTAGCAGGGCCGGCGCCCGGCAGCAGCTGGATCACGCGAAACCCGGCGATACGGTTGCGCGGGTTCTCGGCCCAGCGCAGCACCGAGAGCACATCCTTTACGTGTGATGCTTCGAGAAACTTCAGCCCGCCGTATTTCACGAACGGGATGTTGCGGCGCGTGAGTTCGATCTCCAGCGGCGCGCTGTGGCTGGCCGTGCGGAACAGCACCGCTTGCGATTTCAACGCCAAGCCGCCTTCACGCTGATGCAGCACCTGCTCGGCCACGCAGCGCGCCTGCTCGGCTTCATCGCGTACCGAGATCAAACGCGGTCGATGCGTCGATGCGCGGTCCGTCCAAAGCGTCTTGGCAAAGCGCTCCGTGGCGAAGCGCATCACACCATTCGACGCATCCAGAATCGGTTGCGTCGAGCGGTAGTTGCGCTCCAGCAGCACCGTGTGCGCCGGCCGCGTGAAGTGGCGCGGGAAGTCGAGGATATTGCGCACCGTCGCCGCACGAAACGCGTAGATCGACTGCGCATCGTCGCCCACCACCGTGACGCCGCGGCCGTCGGGGCGCAGCGCCCGCAGGATGGATGATTGCAGCCGGTTCGTGTCCTGGTATTCGTCGACGAGGATGTGGTCGAAGCGCGCACCGATCTCTCCTGCCAGTTCGGCATCGGACACCATCGCGTGCCAGTAGAGCAGCAGGTCATCGTAGTCGAGCACGTGCTGCGCTTGCTTGGCTTCGACATAGGCGTCGAACAGTGTGCGTAGTTGCGCTTCCCACATCGCGCACCACGGGAAGTGGTGCTTGAGCACGGCGTTGAGCGGGCTCTCCGCGTTGATGGCACGCGAGTAGATCGCCAGGCAGGTCTGCTTGAGCGGGAAGCGGCGCTCCTTGGTCGACAGGTTCAGCGCGTGGCGTACGACGTTGAGCAGGTCGGCGGAATCGCTACGGTCGTGGATGGTGAAATCGTGGGCGAGGCCGACGCGCTCGGCGTATTCGCGCAGCAGGCGCGCGCCGATGCCGTGGAACGTGCCGGCCCAGGGCAGGGTGGTTTTGTACGACGTGCCGGCTGCGTTCAGCGCGCTGTTGGATCGTTCGCCTTGCATGGCGCGCGCCAGCAGGTGGCCGGCGCGGTTGGACAGTTCACTCGCGGCCCGGCGCGAGAACGTCAGCAGCAGGATGCGTTGCGGATCCGCCCCGTTGGCGACCAGATGTGCGACGCGCCAGCCCAGCGTGTGCGTCTTACCCGACCCGGCACCGGCTAGCACGAGCAGCGGCCCGGTCTCCGCCGCATCCGCCCCGGAAATGCCGAACTCGACCGCTTGGCGCTGCCGGTCGTTCAGTTGGGCCAGGTAACTCGGGATACCCGGGTCATTGGCAGTATCAGGGTTGGGAGAAGCGGAAAGCACGGCGAGGGCGTCACAGAAAATAACTGTATAAATATACAGCACCGTGCCACCCGCCGATCAAAAGCGAGAACGGTGATATCACACCCTGGCAACGGGTCCGATTGCAGCACGATGCCGGTGAGGTGCTCGCCCGCCGATTCCAGCGCCAGCATGTTGGTGCGCGGTGTGCCGTACGACTTGTCGTACAGATTGATCGGCGAGCTGCTGCGACTGTTCACCGTCAGGTAGCGCTGAATGAAGTCGCTGTATGGACGTACAGCCTGCAAGACGGCTGCCGGCACGTGTAACCGTTGGCAGATGGTGTTGCGGTGCCAGAGGTTCTCCCTAAGATGGTTCTACGGGACATCAACCATCATCTGCGCAAGGGGATGTGTCATGCGATACGAAGCGGGCCATGCATCGCACTTCAACCGGTGGGTTTCTTGTCTGAGTTGGCTGGCTGCTGTCGTGCTGTCGCCCATGGCGGTGGCACAGGCTCTGCAACCGGACACCCAAGGTCGGATCGAGTTCAACAGCTTCACCCCCAAGACCATGTTCGATCTGGCGCGCGAGCGTCGGCAGAATTGGCCTGAGCAGAAAGTCTGGGGAGACTTGTCGTTGCCCAAGACGGATGCCGCCAAGGTGCCCGCCATCGTGCTCGTGCACGGCAGCAGTGGTGTGGAACCCGCCATGGCGCAATGGGTGCAGGCACTCAACGAGGTCGGCGTTGCCACCTTTGTCATTTACATCTTCGAGCCGCGCGGTGTGAAACGCACGGTGGAAGACCAGACGCGCGTGCCCCACTCGGCCGACATGGTCGATGCCTACCAGGCGCTGCAACTGCTGGCGACCCACCCGCGTATCGACCCGGCGCGTATCGGCATCATGGGGTTCTCGCGTGGCGGTACGGTGGCCTTTCAAACGGAAGAAGAGCCGCTGCGGCGCGCCGTGATCAAGAGCGACCTCAAGTTTGCGCTGCACATTCCGGTGTATGCGGCGTGCAGTCAGGTGTTCTGGTCGCCCGACCTGAGTCGCGCGCCCATGCTCAATCTGGTGGGGGCAGATGACGACTATGTGATGCCTGAGCCGTGCGAACAGCTGGCCAAGCGCTACGCAGATGCCGGTGTGCCCGTGCGGACGATCCGCTATGACAGCGCTCGGCACGGGTGGGACAGCACGGTTGCGCTGGCTTACCTGGGCCGGGCTACGAAGGCAACGTCATGCGGCGTCGTGCGGTGGGATATCGATACGTGGACGGCAACCGCTGAGCGCACTGGCGAAGTCATTGAACCCGCCAAGCTCCGGGATTTCTTCGCTGGGTGCATGTCGCTGGGCGCGCATGTGGGACGCAACGAGGCCGCGTACCAGAAGTCCCGTAAAGACGTGCAGGCTTTTGTGCGAGAGGTTTTCTTTCCCGGTCATTGAGGCGGGGCGGTCAGATTCCGTCGCGCAGGTTTTTTGCCAGATCGTGGGGTGAGGTGCGCTGGTTCACGGCGTTGACGAGCTCGGCAAGAAACCATGGCAGCACGAGTTCTGTGCTCGAATCGGACAGGCCGATGCGCAGCCTCGGCTTTGATGTCGGCTCGGCCGTCTGGTCGGACTGCACCGGCCGGCTTTGCGCAAGCATCGCCTGAAGCTCCTGATCGGAGAACGTGGTGGACGACGTTGTGAGCGCCGAAGCGGTCATGGCTGCGGACATCAACGCCGTCGCCACGACAAGGTGTTTAAGGATTGCGGCAGGCATGGAGGCCCTCCATCGGCAAAAAGGACTGAATTGACGGCAGTCGGCTGCAGTGACTGACTGCGCGGTTGCAGACAGCAATGATCCTCCTTCCGATCATAGCCGTGGCTTAGCGTTCCGTTTTGGTCAGGAAAGCGTAAATATCGCGCGCAATCGATCAAGTTGCCTGCGGTTGCAGCGCAATGATCGCCATGCCGATCAGCGCGATGGCCGCGCCGCCGATGTCCCACCGCGTGAGGGGAATGCCATCCACCCAGCGCAACCACACCAGCGCTACGGCGATGTACATACCGCCGTACGCCGCATACGTGCGCCCGGCCGCCGTTGGGTGCAGTGTCAGCAGCCAGGCAAACAGCGCGAGCGATGCCACTGCCGGCAGCAGCAGCCAGATGGGTTTGCCCTGACGCAGCACGAGCCACGGCAGGTAGCAGCCAACGATTTCCGCCAGGGCGGTCACGGCAAACAGGAGGGCGATGCGGAGGAAGTCCACGAGTACGAGTCGGTGCCGGGGCAATCAGGATGAGGGTGCCGATTGTGGCACGTTGCAGTGGGATGGCTGCGTCATGGCATTGGCTTGCGTGGGCGCAGCGGTTTCTCGGTATTGTTGCGGTCTCATCCAACAACAACACGATTGGGGACCCCATGCTAGAACTCCGGCCCACCTGCGAGCACTGCAACACCGCGCTGCCACCCGACGCCACCAACGCACGCATCTGCTCGTTCGAATGCACGTTCTGCGTGACCTGTGCGGATGAGGTGCTCGGCAACGTGTGCCCGAACTGCGGCGGTGGTTTTACCGCGCGGCCAATCCGTCCATCCCAGAACTGGAAGAACGGCAATTTCCTTGGCAACCATCCAGCCAGTGCCACGTTCAAGCATCGGCCGGCCGATTTGGCTGCGCATGCGCAATTGGCGGCCGCCATCGGGGCGACCCCACCAGAGAAGCGCTAACGCCCAGAGCAGGTTAGTGCGAAGCTGCCGGCGGCAGCACTTGCGTGACCGTAAATCCGCGCGCAGCCATGAGGGCCGGCAACCCCTGCGACCCGATCATATGCAGCGCGCCCACGGCGCCAAACACACGTTGGCCACGCGCATGCACGCGGGCAATGTTGTCGGCCATGGCGCGGTTGCGGTTGGTCACCAGGCGCTTGAAGGCGCGCTTGTCCGATGGCGTTTTCAGGCAATCGCACCACTGCGGATAGCGCTCCAGCGTGCTGAGGTCGCTATCGGCCCAGGCATTGGCGAGCGTGAGGGTTTGCGTGCGCGCCTCGCCTGATTCAATGGCATCGAGCTCGGTGTCGAACTGCTGCACCATCTCGTTCTTCGGTACGATTTCGTCCAGCACACGCAGTTGGTCGGCCAGGGTTTCCAGCGGCACGATGGTCAGGTGCACGCTGTTGGCGTAGGTGGTCAGGAACAGGTCGATGCCGAAATCGGGGTAGAGCCCATCGGCACGCAGCCCCAGTGCTGACAATGAGGCGAGTTGCATGATCGGCTGGAACTTGCGGATCTGCGTGAGCGCGGCATCGGGCAGGCAGGCGGCAGCGATGAGCTTGTCGAGGCGCTCGCCGCGGCGGCCGCTTGTCAGGCGAACATCATCCTTGGTCGTGCGCGCAGCGAATGCCTTGCGGCTGCCTTCCTTGTCGAGCAGATCGAGTTCCAGTGCAACAGCATCGCTGTGCTTGAGCGCATCGCGAACGGTGGGGCCAGGCAGCATCCAGTCGGCACGCGCAACGTGGATCGTGCCGTACAGCCACGATGTGCGGCCGTCCTTTTCGATGCGCCAGAGCAGGCCATGGTCGGTGGCGCGCTGGGCGGCGGCGGCCCAGCCGTCTTTGGGGATGGAGTCGGACGCAGGCGGCGGGCACGCACTTGCGGTTTGCGGTAATGCGTCTTGCGCCGTGGCGGTGCCGATGCCCGACAACAGACAGAGCGCCGCTGCAAGCGTGCGCCACAGGGTGCGATTGCGTGCCATGACTCTTCCCCGAGAAATCTTGTGATTTTGTGAGCGTGATGCCTGCAGTTTAGCGGGCGCCGGCCATCGCGTCCCATCGCGTCCCATGCCGCCGTCGCGCAATCGACGGTGGCGAGCAGTGCCTCGCGCCGAGCACTTCCTGCGGCTGTTCGGCGCGCTGTTTTCGCAGGCGGCCCGTCCACCAGCTGCACGGGGTGGGGCATGACAGCCTGGAGGACGCGCCGGAACCGATCGCCGCGCGTGTTGCGGTGTTTCGTCAGCAGACCTGACGGTTATTCGCTCAAGCGCGGCGGCACGGCGTGCGCGCCGCGCGTTTCACGAAACCACAGCGCCAGGCTTTCGTCTTCGAGTGCGTAGGCGCCGCGCGATTCCTTCCAGATCAGGTTTTTGTCGCGCAGTGCGTCGAGCGCGGCTTGCACCGTGGCGGTGGAGAAATCACTGTGGCCCAGACGGGCGGCGTAGGCCTTCATCGCGTCTTCCGAGAACGGCGAGTAGCCTTGCCCGCGCTCGATCAGCACCGCCAGCACGGTGCGCTGGATTTCAGTCAGGGCGCTGTATTCGCTCTCGATTTCGCCCCAGATGCGGTCACGAAAGCCCTGCGCGCCGCGCTTGAGCAGCTCGCCCAGGCTGGCGGCCTCGCCCAGCTCCAGTGCGATCTCGCTGACGATGCCCTTGAGCATCTCCGGCCGGTGTCCGACCAGTTGGAAGGCGGCAAAGATGTCGTCTTCCTTGAACTGGTTGTTGGGCGCCAAGTGCTGGTTGACCCACGCGGTATAGGCCGACACATAAGCGCGGCCCAGCAGCGGGAAGTTGGTCACGCGCGAGCCAAAGAACGGCTGCGTGCGGTTGAGCAGCAGGTTGGCAAGCTTGTCGCGGTTCGAGCCCGTGAACACCAGGAACAGGTGCGGCCCCCGTTGTGCCGCCACCCCCTGGTTCATCTGGTCGCGCGCGGCCTTGAGTGCGAACATGGCGTTGGTGCCGGCCTCGGTGGATAGCGCGTGCTGTGCCTCGTCGATGATCAGCACGATCGGCCGCTGCACTGCCTTGTAGAGCACTTCCAGCGCATCGGCCAGGGTGATGCCGGGCGGCAGCCCGATCTTGCCCAGATTGAAGGTGAAGGCGCGCAGTACCTCCACCTTCTCCATGCCGGCTTGCTTGGCCAGCTTGGCGATCGGTCCGTCGAATTCGGCCAGTTTGGACTTGATGGCATCGGCGATCAGCTGGCCGGGGTCGCGGGCGCGGTCGGCCCAGAGGTCGACGTAGATGGCGACCCATTTGCGGCGCTCGACTTCGGGCACGAGGTCTTCGCGCAGGAAGGTGCTTTTGCCGGTGCGCCGTGGCGCCGCCAGGAACAGGCCGGAACGCGCATCGGCCAGCCCCTTGCCCTCCAGGCTGTCGCACAGCGTGTGGGCGAGATCCTGGCGGTGGAAATTGAAGCGGCCGGTGTCAGTGTCTGAATCGGTGGGTGCCATCGCTTTAGACTCGATTATGGATTACGGTATAAATTATAGCCAACTCCATAATTAAGGATAAATCTCAGCGGACTGCAACTTGATCCGCCCGATTTGCACGTTGCGCGACAGTACGTCGCAGGCAAAACGGGGAACCATGTGCAGCGCTATACTCCCCGGACTCCATCGTCCCGCCCCATGCTCCATCGCCGCTGGCTCGCTCTCGTCTGGCTTGCGATCGTACTGAATGTACTGTCGCCGGTGCTCGCTTCCGCACGCGCGGCAGCCACGGGCACGCTCGCCGTCGACCTGTGCAGCGCAACGGCCCCGCATGGCAGCACGGTGCAGGTGACCATCGACCTGCAAGGCGATGGCTCCAACGAGGATTCGGCTGCCCACCACAGTGTGGCGCACTGCCTGTATTGCCCGGGGTTTGCCGCCGGGTTTGCGCTGGCATCGCCGCCGGCGCTGGAAGTTCCCACCGCCCATTTCATCTATCGCGTGCGGCAGCCGGCTAGCCCGGCACCCGTGTATGCGCGCAGTGCGCTGCGCGTGGCCGAGTCGCGCGCGCCGCCTGCGTCTCCGTCGTTGTCGATCTGATGCGCCCGCGGGGTTAAGCCTCGCGGCGCTTTTGCGTCTGGCCGCACGCAGGTTCGCGTGCATGGCCGGCGCCATCGCAATCCGGAGACCACCTCGATGTCATTCCACAAGCGCGCTGTGGCTGCCCGCCCCAAGCGCACGCTGGTGTGCCGTGCCGCGCTCGCCCTGAGCGCAGCAGCACCGCTGTCCATCTCGTTGCCCGCCTTTGCCGACGATACCGCGCAAGCCCCTGAGCTTGTTGCCCAGGAGCTCGCGCCCACCGTGGTGCGCGCCAACGCCGCGCCCGCGCCGTTCGCCCGCAACACGCCGGCCGTGGTGCAGACCGTCACCGCGGACCAACTGGCCGACCGCAACGTCGTCACCACCGAAGACGCCGTCAAATACCAGCCCAACGTGATGGTGCGCCGCCGCTTCATTGGCGATCGCAACTCCATCTTTGCCGGCCGCGATTTCAACGAGATCCAGAGCGCGCGCGGCCTGCTGTATGCCGACGGCATCCTGCTCTCGAACCTGCTCGGTTCCAGCTACAGCTACCCGCCGCGTTGGTCGATGGTCGGGCCGGATGACCTGGCGCGCGTCGATATTCTGTACGGGCCGTTTTCGGCGCTGCTGCCGGGCAACTCGATGGGCACGACCATTTCGATGACGTTGCGCAAGCCCGAGACCTTCGAGGCCGCAGCCCAGACGCAGGTCATGAGCCAGCGCTTCAGCGATGCGTACGGATTTTCGCGCAACGTCACCGGCAACCACGAGAGCGCATCGCTGGGCGATCGCATCGGCAAGTTCTGGTATGCGCTGTCGGTCGATCGGCTGGAAAACGACAGCCAGCCGATGCAGTACGCCACGCCCAACTCCAGGTTCACGCCGGGCGGCACGCCGGTGCCGGTAACAGGCGCCAAGCAAGACCTCGGCCCCAACGGCCTGCCACGCGTGATTCTCGGGCCGCAGATGCTTGAGCGCACGCAGCAACTGCAAGAGACGCTGCGCATGGGCTATGTGTTTAGCGACAGCCTGGAGGCATCGCTCACGCTCGGCCACTGGGAGAACCACTACAACGATCAGGCGCTGAGCTTCCTGCGTGATGCGGCCGGCAACGTCGTGACGGGGGGCAACGTGCTCGTCAACGGCACGCCGTACACCATCGCCCAGAACGCCTTTGCCCCGCAGAACGGCGACCAGGAAAACTGGCTCTACGGCCTGGGCGTCAAGGGCAAGCTCGGCGGCTGGAAGATCGACGCCAATACTTCGGCCTACAACGTCACGCGCGACATCCTGCGTGCTTCCAACACAGCCGCCGGCAACGGCCCCGGCACGGTGTTCTATGGCGATGGCACGGGCTGGTCCAACTTTGACGTGAAGGCCATCTCGCCCATGGTGTCCGGCCATACCTTCACCACCGGCTACCACTACGACCAGTACCACCTGCGCAACCAGACCTTCAACGCGACCAACTGGTCGGCCGGGGCGATCTCAACGCTCAAGTCCAGCTACCAGGGCGATACGCAGACGCAGGCCGTTTTCCTGCAAGACGCCTGGGCCTTTGCGCCGCGCTGGCTGGCGACGCTGGGCCTGCGCTATGAAACCTGGCGCGCCTACAACGGCCAGCTTGGCAACGGCAATGCCACGCTAGGCTACGCAAGCCGCACCGAAGATGCGTTCAGCCCCAAGGCCGCGCTGCAATGGCAGGCCACGCAAGACACGCTGCTGCGCCTGTCGTATGGCCGCGCGGTGCGTTTCCCGACGGTGTCGGAGTTGTTCCAGGGTGCGATCAGCGGCAACACCATCGTCAACAACGACCCCAACCTCAAGCCCGAACGCGCCAACGATTTCGACTTCACCGTCGAGCAGGCGGTGCCCTACGGCACGCTGCGCACGAGCCTGTTCCAGAGTGACGTGCGTGACAGCATCTACACGCAGACCAACATTCTGGTCACGCCCAACGTGACCAACGTGCAGAACGTTGACCGTGTGCGCACGCGCGGTATCGAACTTGCTTACTCCGGGCAAGACGTGATGCGCGACGTGGGCGTGCGCGGGGTCGATGTGGAGGCCAATGTCGCCTTCACGCAGGCCAAGACGCTGGCGGACGCCGCCAACCCCACCTATGTCGACAAGACCTGGCCACGCATGCCGCGCGTACGCGCCAACCTGTTCGCGAGCTGGCATGCCACGCCGGATTGGACGGTGGGCGCGGGTGTACGCTATTCGGGCCGGCAGTACGGCACGCTCGACAACACCGATGTGCTGCCCAATGTCTACGGCGGCACCAGCAGCTTCTTCACGGTGGACCTGAAAGCCAGCTATCGCATCGACAAGCACTTCACGCTGGCGCTCGGCGTCGACAACCTGACCGATCGGAAGTATTTCGTGTACCACCCGTATCCGTCGCGCACCTTCTATGGGCAACTGAAATGGCGTCTGTAATGCATTCGATTCCTCCACTGTCCCGATGGGCCGCCGGGCTGCTGCTGGCGCTGGCAAGTACGTTGGCATTCGCGCATGAAGGGCACGACCACGGTGCCATGGCGGGCAAGGTTGCCGCCCAGCCACAACGCGCGCAGCTCGCCACCACGGCCGCGTTCGACAAGGCGGGCCGGTTGTGGGTGACGTGGGCCGAAGGGCAGCATGTGGTGGTTGCGTCGTCCGATGACCTGGGCAAGACGCTGTCCAAGCCGCAGCGCATCAACCCGCAGCCAGAGCCGATCTACACCGACGGCGAGAACCGCCCGAAGGTGATCGCCAGCCCCGACGGTGCGCTGTACGTGAGCTGGTCGCGTCCGCTCGATGCGCCGTACACGGGCTACGTGCGCTTCTCGCGCTCGCTGGACGGCGGCAAGACGTGGAGCGCGCCCATCGTCGTTCACCATGATCGCCAGCCGATCACACACCGCTTCGATTCGATTGCGGTGGACGGCGACGGCCGCATCTTCATCACGTGGATCGACAAGCGTGACCTGCTGCGCGCGCAGGCAGCCAAGCAGCCGTATGACGGTGCGGCGGTGTACTACACCGTCTCCACCGACCGGGGCGCCACGTTCGCGCCGGAGCGCAAGGTGATCGACCAGACCTGCGAGTGCTGCCGCATTGCGCTGGCGCCGGATGCCAACGGCCACATGCTCGCGTTGTGGCGCAACGTGTTTGCCGGGCAGATTCGCGATCACGCGCTGGCGACCTTGCCCGTCGACAACACGCCGTTTGCCATCACGCGCGCGACGTTTTCCGAGTGGCGTGTCGATGCCTGCCCGCACCACGGCCCGGCCCTGGCCGTGACGGCCGATGGTGTGCGGCACATGGCGTGGTTCTCGGTGCAGCAGGACAAGCCGGGGCTGTTCTACAGCCGACTCTCGGCAGATGGCCGACCGATTGGCGGTGCCTGGGCGTTTGCCGGTTCCGCGCAAGCGGGTGCGCAGGCATCGCACCCGGCATTGCTGGCTGCCGATGGCACGCTGTGGCTCGCCTGGAAGCAATTTGCCGACGACCACATGCAGATCCTGCTGCGCAAGTCGACTGATGGCGGCGCGCATTGGACGGCGCCGGTCAGCCTGGCGCGCACCGATAGCGGCAGCGACCATCCGCAACTGCTCGCGCGCGATGGCCGCATCTACCTGTCGTGGCGCACGCAGGCTGAGGGCTATCGGCTGATCGACGTGACCCAGGCGGTTTCCGCCAACGCAACCCTGGAGGCTGCGCTATGAACATCCGCGTGAAGACCTGGGTGATGGGAGCGGCGCTGTTTGCCGCAGCGTTTGTCGTGCAGGCCGCTGAAGCACTGCACTTCCAGCCGCTGCTCGCGCGCGACGTGCCGGCGCTGCTGCAGGCGCCGCGCACCCGCCCGCTCATCGTCGAAATCTGGTCGCTCGATTGCAGTTACTGTCGCGAGAATATCGGCCGTATCGCGCAATGGCGGCGCACTGCCAAACAAAACGTGGACGTGGTGATGGTGGCGATGGACGGCCCGGAACAGGCCAACATGATGAACCGAGAGCTGGCGCCGCTGGCGCGCGACAGCAAGGTCGGCCTCGCGCGCATGCCGCAATACGCCAATGCCGAAGCCATGCCCGAGCGCATGCGCGCCGCGCTGGACCCCGGCTGGCAGGGCGAGATGCCACGCACGATCATCCTGCGCGCCGACGGCAAGCGTCATGCATCGAGCGGTTTGCTCACGCCGGAAGCTCTGGACGCGGCGCTCGCACACTAAGCTCTCTTAACCTACTGGAGGAAGCGCTCTGAAATAATCCCGGCCCCAATTCACAACAAAGGCAGGGAAATGAGCGTTCTCAATAAAGTCGAAAGTGGTTATCTGCAGCTGATGCGGATTCTCGTGCTGGCGCTGGCCACGATCGTGCTGGTGGGCGTGGTGGTGCTGGGCGTGAGCGCGGTGAGCGACTACAACGCCAAGCCGGCAACCGTCTCGGAGGCCATCGACATCAAGGCCTCGGCGTTCAAGCTCGACGACGATGCGGCAGAGGGGGCGGGCGAGGATGCCGCCAAGCAGCACCCCGGTGCGGCCAAGCTGGAAGCGGCACTGGCGGACGTCATCAACAAGCACGGCAAGACGCTGCTGGGTGCATCGTTCCAGTTTGACAAGGCGGAAGTGCATGAACTGGTGATCGGGGCGCTGGAAGATCCTGATCAGGGCGAGCCGTTCCTGGCCTCGCAGACGGCGTATCTGGACCAGGTGCTGGGCCGTGCCGATGTGGCCAAGCAGGCCAAGACCAGCGAGGCGTTCTACGCGATCGTCAACAAGGTGTTTGTCGATTACCACATGGCCTACGCCGCCGAGAAAGAGCGCATCTCCAACGCGAAGGATGAGGCCAAGCTGGATGCCAGCGGCAAGCGCTCGGGCGTCTATATCTCGGTGTACATGATTGCCGCGCTGTTCTCGGCGTTCATCATGCTGGTGCTGCTGATTGTGCAGATCCGCATCGAGCGCAGCATTCGCGTGATGTCGGAAGCCAACGTCCGCGCTTGAGGCCATCCGGCGACCAAGTGGTCGGCTAAGGCGCGTCTCTTATCGGACGTATGAACAGTCCTTAAAGAAAACGGCGCGGACCCCCCTCGTTGTTGGGGTATGGCGGGGGGCGTGACCTTTTTATAATGGCCTCGCTTTGTGAATTCCGGCGCATTGCTCGTTCACAAAGCACACCCGACCATCTTTCGTCGTCAAAGGCTGAAGATGTTAAGCCCGCTCGCCCCCCGGCCCGCGGGCTTTTTCTTTGCCCGATCCATGTCGGATCTGTACTGCGGGCGGGGGCGGATGATAACGCGCTCTTAACGCGTTGTCGCGTGTGACGAAGTGGGGTATGCGGCGGCCGGGCGCTCCGTTTCGTTGGAGGCCGCACCCAGGCCGATGCCGAGTGCCGCCAGCAGGATGGCAACGCCGCGCGCAATGTAGAACACCGTTTGTGCGCTGAGCATTTCCGCTTCAGGGGGCTTTGCTTCGGTGGGGCGGGCATGCGAGGTGTCGTACGCGGTGTGGCGCGATGCGTGCATCGGCACAGCATCGCGATGGGCGCGCGGTGCGCGTGTGCGGTGCGTCGGATGAGGCTGCATGTCTGACATGGCGGTTCTCCTCATACTCAAGCGTGGGACCAGGCGCGCCAGAACAGCAGCGCCGTCATCGAAAAGCCGAAGGTCGAGATCAACGCCCGCACAACCGGCACGGGCAGGCGCTTGCCGACGTGCGCGCCCAGATAGCCGCCCAGCGCGGCGGCCACCAGCATGACCAGCGTCTGCGGCCACCAGACCATCTTGGCCAGTGCAAAGCACAGCACCGCAACCAGGTTGGTGGCCCCCACCAGCAGCGTGCGCGAGGCGTTCAGCGCTTTGATGTCGTCGTGGCCGAACAGGGCCCAGACCGCCAGCCAGCCCAGCAATGTTCCTCCCAGCACCGGCGCGGGCGCTGCCGGTGGCCGGCCGAGCAGCGCCGGCAGCAATGGCAATGCCGACAGCAACAGATAGCTGGCCAGAATGAGACGCGAGGAAGGGCTTAATGGAATGCGCATGGCGCGAAGCGAAAGAAAGGTCCGCCATTATCCCGTAAAGCAACCTCGTTTTCGTGCGCGCTGGCGTGGGATTACCGCACAAGGCCGTTCAAAGAACAGTTGACCCATGCTCTTGACAAGCATATACTCGCGAGTTCTCGAATTTAAGCTTTCCCGGCTTAAGCGCTCTTTGGTCCGCAACATCCCGCCCACGGCACGCTTTACGCCCTGCAGCTGAATCGAAAGCGTCATGAACGTCCTGTCCATGCGCAAGTTTCCCAAGTTTTCGTCCCCGAACCCGTCAGGTATTCGGGTTTGTGTCTTTAATGCAGTAATTTTGTTGGATTTGAAACGATGCCAACCATCAATCAACTGATTCGCCACCCGCGCGTTTCCGCCGCGGTGAAGAGCAAATCGCCGGCGCTGGAAAACAGCCCGCAAAAGCGCGGCGTCTGCACCCGCGTGTACACCACGACCCCGAAGAAGCCGAACTCGGCGCTTCGTAAGGTCGCCAAGGTGCGCCTGACCAACGGCTTCGAGGTGATCGGCTACATCCCCGGCGAGGGCCACAACCTTCAGGAGCACTCCGTGGTCATGATCCGCGGCGGACGCGTGAAGGACCTTCCGGGCGTGCGCTACCACATCCTGCGCGGCGTGCTCGACACGCAGGGCGTCAAGAACCGCAAGCAGCGCCGTTCGAAGTACGGTGCCAAGCGTCCGAAGTAAGACCGGCGTCCGAAGCCAATTTCGCTCGGACGGCCATTTCCACGGCCTCGTAAGGATGTCGCCGGCGATCAGCTCAAGGTGGCCTGCGCGAGGCGCTTAAGACCATATTTTCGAGAGTCGAAAAATGTCCCGTCGTCACTCTGCCGAGAAGCGCGAGATCATCCCGGACGCCAAGTACGGCGACATCGTCCTCACCAAGTTCATGAATTCCATCATGTACGAGGGCAAGAAGTCGACCGCTGAGCGGATCGTGTACGGTGCCTTCGACCTCGTCGAGAGCCGCGCCCGCGCCAACCCGATCGAGGTGTTCCGCGCCGCCCTCGACAACGTCGCCCCGGCGATCGAGGTCCGCTCCCGCCGCGTCGGCGGCGCGACCTACCAGGTCCCCGTCGAGGTCCGCACCGAGCGCCGCCAGGCTCTCGCCATCCGCTGGCTGATCCAGGCTGCCCGTGGCCGCAACGACCGCACCATGGTGGAGCGTCTGTCCGCCGAGCTGCTGGACGCCGCCAACAACCGCGGCAACGCCGTCAAGAAGCGCGAAGACACCCACCGGATGGCCGAGGCCAACCGCGCCTTCTCGCACTACCGCTGGTAATTCGTACCGGTCTTCGAAGACCTCCGAGCGCGGCCAAGGGGCCGCACTTCGTGCCCGTATTCTCCCGGAGAGACCCCGATGCCCCGCACGCACGCGATCGAGGACTACCGCAACTTCGGCATCATGGCCCACATCGATGCCGGCAAGACCACGACGACCGAGCGGATCCTCTACTACACCGGCAAGTCCCATAAGATCGGCGAGGTCCATGAGGGCGCCGCCACCATGGACTGGATGGAGCAGGAGCAGGAGCGTGGCATCACGATCACCTCGGCTGCGACCACCTGCTTCTGGCGCGACAAGCGCCTGAACATCATCGACACCCCCGGCCACGTCGACTTCACCATCGAGGTGGAGCGCTCGCTCCGCGTGCTCGACGGCGCCGTCTGCGTGCTCGACGGCAACCAGGGCGTCGAGCCCCAGACCGAGACCGTGTGGCGTCAGGCCGACAAGTACGACGTGCCGCGCGTCGTGTTCGTCAACAAGATGGACAAGATCGGCGCCGACTTCTTCAAGTGCGTCGCCGACATCATCGGCCGCGTCGCCGGCAAGCCGGTCTGCCTCCAGCTGCCGATCGGTGCCGAGTCGAGCTTCAAGGGCGTCATCGACCTCATCAAGATGAAGGCGATCGTCTGGTCGGGCGAGGCGCTCGGCGCCAACTTCGCCGAAGAGGAAATCCCGGCCGAGCTCAAGGATCAGGCCGTCGAGTACCGCACCAAGCTGGTCGAGGCCTGCGTCGAGCTCGATGACGACGCGATGACCGCCTATCTCGACGGCGTCGAGCCGGACGAGGACGGTCTGCGCCGCCTCGTGCGCCGCGCCGTGCAGCTGCGTGCCTTCCACCCGGTCCTGTGCGGCTCGGCCTTCAAGAACAAGGGCGTGCAGCCGCTCCTCGACGCCGTCGTCGACTACCTGCCGTCCCCGGTGGATCGCGGCGCGGTCGACGGCCTCGACTTCAAGACCGAGGAGCCCGTCAAGCGCGAGCCGACCGACGAAGATCCCTTCTCCATGCTCGCCTTCAAGATCATGGACGATCCCCACGTCGGCACGATCACCTTCTGCCGCGTCTACTCGGGCAAGGTCGAGTCGGGCACCAGCGTGCTGAACTCCTCGCGCGACAAGAAGGAGCGCGTCGGCCGCATGCTGCTGATGCACGCCAACAACCGCGAGGACATCAAGGAGGCCTTCGCGGGCGACATCGTCGCCCTCGCCGGCCTCAAGGATACCCGCACGGGCGACACCCTCTGCGACCCGCAGAAGGCCGTGATCCTCGAGAAGATGGAGTTCCCCGAGCCCGTCATCGAGATCGCCGTCGAGCCGAAGTCGAAGGCCGACCAGGAGAAGCTCGGCATCGCGCTCTCGAAGCTCGCCGCCGAGGATCCGTCCTTCCGCGTCTCGACCGACCAGGAGTCGGGCCAGACCATCCTCAAGGGGATGGGCGAGCTCCAC
>F21B_10005585_pt1 | contig 33657 bp, 34 predicted proteins | sample RepKananBrdUF21B_FD_10803 | JGI IMG/M metagenome (IMG submission 10803) | reverse complement strand
CACAACGGCGGCGAAAGAGACACGCGGTAGGCGTGCCTGCATGGGCAGCAGGCACGCGAAGAGGGAACGATTAGGCGAAAACGAAGGGGGTGATGGCCGCCTCAACCTGCGCCAACGGCAGGCGCACGGTACACACGGTGGCATCGCCCGGCACAGCGGCGACACGGAAACCGGCATCGCGCGCGAGGCCGATCATGCGACGGTTGGTGGAGAGCACTTCGCCAAAGACTTCGCGGGCGCCGGACACACGCGCCACGCGTACCAGCGTGGCGAACAGGCGTCGGCCCACACCCTTGCCCTGCCATGCATCGGCCACCAGCATGGCGAACTCGGCCACGCCGTCTTCAATGACGAAGCGGCCATCGGCGATCAGGTCTTCGCCGGTGCCGTCCGCGCGGGCCACGCTCACGACCAGCGCCATGTGGTTCACATAGTCGATTTGCGTGTAGGCGGCGAGCATCTCGTCGGACAGCCGCCCGCCGCCCACCAGAAAGCGCGCATAGCGCGACTCAGACGACAACCCCTCGACCAGGGCGGCCTCCAGTGGCGCGTCTTGCGGCAAAATCGGGCGCACAGTAGCGATGGAGCCGTCGTGCATGGTCCAGCGGTCGATCCATTCGGCGGGATAGCGGTAGATGGTGTAAAGCATGGGGATCTCCTCACGCGATGGATCGTCTTATGGCTGCCAGCGCGGGATCGCCGCCTGACTTTTCAATTTGAACCTAGATTAGCAGAAACCCTGACTTTTGCAAGTAAAGTCAGAATTGACTATGATTTTGGTATGAAAATCCCGGAACCCTTCCCCGTCCCTGCGGCGTCCGCGTTGGTAACGTCGATGGAGGAGCCGTGCTCGATCGCGGCGGCGGTATCGATCGTCGGCGAGAAGTGGACGCTGCTCGTGCTGCGCGAGGCGTTTTCGGGCGTGACGCGGTTTGATGAGTTTCTGCGCCGTACGGGGTGCTCGACGGCGATCCTATCGTCGCGGCTCAAGGCGTTGGTGGCATACGGCATCCTGCGTCGCGTGCCTTACCAGGAGCCGGGCGACCGCGTGCGCGATGCGTACCGGCTGACGCGTGCGGGCGTCGATCTGCTGCCTGCCATCGTGGCGCTCATGCAATGGGGCGACCGCTATCTCACCCCCGACGGTGAAGGCCCGATGCTGCTGCGCGACCGCGAAAGCGGCACGCCGATCCATGTGGCGCTGGTCAACGCGCTGGGCGAACCGGTGGCGCCCAAGAACTCGATGCGCGAGCCGAACCCGCGTTACAGCCATGGCAAGCATCCGCCGGCGAATGACGCCGACACGCCAGTGGCCAACGGCTAACGAACGGGTAACAAGCGGGTAACACACAACTTTACACGCTAACCAAAACCCCCTATCGTCGCGGATGGACGGGCGTACGCCCGGCTTTTTGTCGTCTTTTTCTAAAGTCATCCCGCACTTGGTCGTTCTCTCCTAACGACCACCCTTTCCGATCTCGACCTCGCCGCACACGCACGGACCCACGACCGCCATGCCCGATGCCGTGGTACCGCTCTACCACCAGATCTACGTTGTCCTGCGTCAGCAGATTCTCGAAGGCAAATTCGGGGATGGGCCGATGCCGGGCGAGATCGAACTCGCCCGTCAGTTTGGCGCGTCACGCGTCACGATGCGGCGCGTGTTCGACTATCTGGTCAAGGAAGGTCTGGTGCGCCGCCACCGCGGCATGGGCACCTTCGTGGTCAAGCCCGATGACCCGCTGGTGATGGGCGGCGGGCAGACGCTGCTGCAGAACATCATCGACGTGGGCGAGCGCACCTCTGCCGTCGTCGTCGAATTTGAAGACGTGCTGGCCCCGCCCGACGAGGCCAAGTGCCTGGACCTGGCCCCCGGCACGCCGATCAAGAAACTCGTGCGCGTGCGCCATCTGGAAGACACGCCCATGGCGCTCATCACCACGTGGCTGCCGCTGGACGTGACCAGCAAGCTCACGCTGGAGCGGCTGGCCAACCAATCGCTGCTGCGGCTGATCGAGGCCTCCGGCGTGCGGATCGATCGCGCATCGCAGGTGGTCTCCGCACGGCTGGCGGACGTGGCGACGGCGCAGTACCTGGACGTGTCCGTCGGCGCGCCGCTGCTGTCGGTGCAGCGCATCGTGCGTGAGATGAGCGGGCGCCCGGTGCAACTGCTGCAGGGCCTGTACCGGCCCGATCGCTACGAATACCGCATGGAACTCTCGCGCGTGGGCGAAGACCGTGCCCGCCTGTGGATCGACAACGCCGGCCACGACGTGCAGGGCGGCCACAGCGAAGACGTGGAAGACGCCTCCCCCGCATCGCCCACCCCCGCCAGCACGCGCGCCTGATCCCCTGGCCGGCACTGGCCGACATCACCGGCAACGGGGTTATTCCGCCGTCAGCAATCTCAAAGGAAAGTTGCTAGGATCGCCCCTTCGCTGCGATGCAGCAACCTTCTGCATGAGGTTCCCATGTCGGCCTCGCCTGCGCCCCCCACGCCCCCCGCCTCCACTGCAACTACCGCAACTACCGCCTCCCATGGCGACACGCAAGGGCTGATCCGCCTGCTCACGGCCGGTGCCGGGATCAGCGTGGCGTGCATCTACCTGAACCACCCGCTGCTCGGACTCATCAGCCGCGACCTGGCCATCGCGCCACACGCACTGGGCGTATTGCCCACGCTCACGGCGGCCGGCTACGCCAGCGGCATCTTCTTCTTCGGCCCGCTGGGCGACCGCTACGACCGCCGCCTCGTCATCCTATGGAAGGCAGTGCTGCTCACGCTCGCGCTCATCGGCAGTTGCCTGGCACCCAACCTGCCGCTGCTGGCAGCGTCCGGCTTTGTGATCGGGCTGTCGGCCACCATCGCGCAGGACTTCGTGCCCAGCGCCGCCGCCATCAGCACAGACCAGAACCGCAACCGCAACATCGGCACGGTGATGACGGGGCTGCTGATCGGCATCGTCAGCTCGCGCGTATTCAGCGGCATCGTGGCGGACCACTTCGGCTGGCGCGCGGCGTTTGGCGTGTCGGCTGTGGCGATCGTCGGGCTGGCGATTGCCGTGCGCGCATCCCACTTTGGTGTGGCGCCGGCCACGCGGCAACCGTACTTCACGCTGCTGCGCTCGCTGGGTACGCTGTTCATGCAGCATCCGCGGCTGCGGGCGTCGGCACTCACGCAGGCGTTCATCGGCATCGCGTTTTCGGGGTTCTGGTCGACCGTGGCGCTGCACCTGACAAGTTCGCTCGGGCTGTCGACCGGGCAAGCCGGTCTGCTGGGGCTGGCGGGTGCCGCGGGTGCGCTGGGCGCGAGCATCGCCGGACGCCTGTCGGGCCGTGTAGCGCCAGGCCATATCGTCGTGGGCGGTGCGCTGCTGATGGCGGTGACGTTTGCTGCGATGACGCTGTTTCCACACTCGCTCATCGCCATCGTGATCGGTACGCTGCTCTTTGATGTGGGTGTGCAGGCGGCACTGGTCTCGCACCAGACCATCATCTATGCGCTCGCGCCCGAAGCGCGCAGCCGGATCAACGCGGTGTTCATGACCTCGCTGTTCATCGGCATGTCGGTGGGGGCCTACGGCGCCAGCCTGGCGTGGACCAGCGCGCGCTGGTCGGGGCTGACGACGTTCTGCGCGGTGGCGTCGCTCGTAGCCCTGGTGCTGCGGGTGGTGTTCAATGCGCGGCAAGGGGCGCGCTGACAAACACGCATGCACGCACGAGTACGGGCAGCACTTGCCGATGTCATCATCTGTGAACTATAGTTTACAGGTTGATTTGTGGTGCCTAGCATGCCCGCATGCTGACGATCCGCACCACCGAAGTGTTCGATGCCTGGTTCGCGAAGCTGCGTGACAAGACTGCGCAGCGGCGCATCCAGGTGCGCATCGACCGTCTGCAACTGGGCAATCCGGGCGATGCGAAGGCGGTGCGCGATGGCATCGGTGAGCTTCGGATCGATCATGGCCCCGGCTATCGCGTGTATTTCGTACAGCGTGGCGCGGTGCTGATCATCCTGCTTTGCGGCGGCGACAAGTCGACACAGGAAGCGGACATCCGGCGCGCGATCGACCTGTCGCGCCATCTCGACGTGGAGTAATCATGCCGACCGACAAACCTGTCAAAACCCGCCTCTGGGACTCTGCCGAACACCTCAAAACCGAGGCCGACATGGCCGAGTATCTCGACGCTTGTCTGGAAGAAGCCGGCGATGACCCCGCCTTCATCACGCACGCGCTGGGCGTGGTTGCTCGTGCACGCGGCATGACGCAACTCGCGCGTGACACTGGCATGACACGTGAAGGCCTCTACAAAGCACTGTCGGAAGAAGGCAATCCAAGCTTCGCCACCGTGCTCAAGGTCATGCGTGCGTTGGGTATTCGGTTGCACGCTGTGCCAGCCTGAATCGCCAAAGCGTACCCGTTTCTGCGTAGCCAAAAACCACCGGAAGTGCCCTGTTTCGCGCACTTCCGGCAACGTGCCATATCCCCCAATCGGGGCAATTCCGGGGCGCGGCAATCCGTCACTTGTCGCTACAATTCTGAGGTCCGGCTTAGACCCAGCCCAAGCCGCTCCACAAGAACATCCACCCGAGACGCTCCCATGGACATCACAGCCACCCAGCAAGCCGTCGACCCACATGACACCCGACGCCGCATCCTTGCGATCGTCGGTGCATCGTCGGGCAACCTGGTCGAGTGGTTCGACTTCTACGTCTACGCATTTTGTTCGCTGTACTTCGCGCCGGCGTTCTTCCCCAAAGGGGATCCGACAACGCAGTTGCTGAACACGGCCGGCGTGTTTGCAGCAGGCTTCCTGATGCGGCCGATTGGCGGCTGGCTGTTCGGCCGCATTGCCGACCGGCACGGCCGGCGCACGGCCATGATGATCTCGGTGCTGATGATGTGCGGCGGCTCGCTGCTGATCTCGGTCTTGCCCACCTACGCACAGATCGGCGCACTCGCACCATTCCTGCTGCTGGTGGCGCGCCTGTTCCAGGGCCTGTCGGTGGGAGGGGAATACGGCACCAGTGCCACGTACATGAGCGAAGTGGCGCTGGCCGGGCGGCGCGGCTTCTTTGCCTCATTCCAATACGTGACGCTGATCGGCGGTCAGTTGGGCGCGGTGCTCGTGCTGGTGATCCTCCAGCAGTTCCTGAGCACCGCTGAAATGGAAGCCTGGGGCTGGCGCATTCCGTTTGTGGTGGGTGCACTCACCGCGTTGATTGCGCTGTATCTGCGCAAGTCGCTGCACGAAACGCAGACCACCGCATCGCGCAAGGCAGAGGGCGCAGGCACGATCCGCGGCGCGTGGAAGCACAAAGGCGCGTTCCTGCGCGTGATCGGCTTTACCGCCGGCGGCTCGCTGATCTTCTACACGTTCACGACGTACATGCAGAAGTACCTCGTCAACACAGCCCACATGGACAAGAAGACCGCCTCCAACGTCATGACGGTGGCGCTGTTCGTGTACATGGTGCTGCAGCCGGCGTTCGGTGCACTGTCCGATCGCATCGGCCGCCGCAATTCGATGCTGCTGTTCGGGGCACTGTCGGTCATCGGCACGGTGCCGCTCATGAACGCGCTGGCTACGGTGTCAAGCCCGGTCGCGGCATTCGGCCTGATCACGGTGGCGCTGGCCATCGTCAGTTTCTATACGTCGATCAGCGGTCTGATCAAAGCCGAGATGTTCCCGCCGGAAGTGCGCGCCATGGGCGTGGGCCTGTCGTATGCGATTGCCAATGCGGTGTTTGGCGGCTCGGCCGAGTATGTGGCGCTGTGGTTCAAGCAGGCCGGCAGCGAATCGACGTTCTACTGGTACGTGACCGCGCTGTGCGCCGTGTCGTTCATCGTGACGTACTTCATGCCTGACCCGAGCAAGGAAGGGTATCTGCGGCACGAACCTTGATGGCATTTCACGGACTTCAACGCGAAGGCACGCTTGTCGTGGCGTCGCTGCCATGTTCATGCTGAAGAATTTCGTACTTGCAGCACTCCTGTACGGCGTTTTCTTTGCCTGCAAGGTGGCTTCTGCGCAGCCGCAGAAGCCACCGGAGCCGGCGCTGATGGTCCATTTCGATTACTACCCGAAGGACCACCCGCTCATTCGTGCGCTGGAGCAGCGGTTGCAAAAGGCGATCCAGCGGGCGGGCGCGGGTGAACTCGGTGAGACCGAACTCCACCTCGATGGCAATGAGGGCTATTTGTATATGTATGGCCCCGATCCCGATCGACTCTATGGCGTGGTGAAACCCATCCTGAAGTCATCCACACTGATGACGGAAGCGGAAATCACGAAGCGCCACGGCAACCGCAAAGACACATTCGTGATGCGCCGGGACAGCGTGCAATAACACCAACGGTGGTGGCGTGGCTGAGGTGCCCGAAGCCTGGCGACCATGCTCAGTCCGGCACCACCGCCGTCACCTCGATCTCCACCTTCGCGCGATCCTCAACAAGCTCCGACACCTCCACCGCCGTCATCGCAATGCTGAAGCTGCCGATCAACTCGCGGAAAGCCTTGCCGATTTCCGGGTACGCGGCCACGTAGGCTTTCTTGTCGGTCACGTACCAAGTCATGCGCACGATGTGCTCGGGCTTGGCGTTGCCTGCAGCAAGCACCTCGACGATGTTCTGCAGCGCCTGGCGTACCTGGCCGGCAAGGTCATCCGTATGGAACACGCCCTGCGCATCCCAGCCGATCATGCCGGCCACGAAGACCATGCGTCCGCTTGCGGACACGCCGTTGGCATAACCTTTCGGGCGCGGCCAGCCGGGGGGGAGGAGTACTTCCATGATGCGGTTCCTTCTAGTTCGATTTCTACTGTTGAACGCTCGCCTCGATTGCCTGCCGCACATCCGGCGGCACCGCAATCGCGCGATGCGTATTGAGATCGGTAAACACCAGCACCTGCTGTGAGCGCACACGCTGCTCATCACCGGCCCAGCAGTCGAGCGACAGCGACAGCGATTTGCCACCCAGCCGGTCCAACTTCAGCTTGAACTGCACATCGTCGCCCATGCGGCTGATGGCGCTGAACTCGCAATGCAGCTTGACGATGGGCAGGCCGATGCGGCGCGGGCCCAGCATGTTGGCATACGAAACGCCCAGACCATCGGTAAACCAGTCTTCGACCAGCCCGTTGAACAGCACGAGGTACTGCGGAAAGTACACAATGCCGGCCGGGTCACAGTGGCCAAAGCGGATGCGCGCGGTGCGCTCGAAGTGATACGTCATGATTTGGTGTTCTCGCGCAGGCGATAGCGCAGCAACTTACCCACTTCGCTGCGCGGCAGTGCAGCGCGAAACTCGATGGCACGCGGATACTTGTACGGTGCCACCGTCTGCTTCACAAAATCCTGCAGCGTCTTGACCATCTCCGGCCCCGGTTCGTGGCCAGGATGCAGCACCACGAAGGCCTTGACGATCTGACCGCGCTCCTCGTCCGGCACGCCGATCACGCCGCACTCGGCCACGGCCGGATGCTGCATCAGCGCGTCTTCCACCTCGGGCGAGGCGATGTTGTAGCCCGACGAGATGATCATGTCGTCAGTACGCGAGTGATAGTGGAAGTAGCCGTCTTCGTCCATCACATAGGCATCACCCGTGAGGTTCCAGCCATCGCGCACGTAGGCGCGCTGGCGGTCGTCAGCCAGGTAGCGGCAACCGGTCGGGCCTTGCACAGCGAGGCGGCCGACCGTGCCCGGCGGCACGGGGTTGCCTTGGTCGTCTACCACGCGCGCAACATAGCCGGGGACGGCCTTGCCGGTGGCGCCGGGGCGCACGTCGGTATCGGCGGCGGAGATGAAGATGTGCAGCATCTCCGTCGCGCCAATGCCGTCGATCAGCTCGATGCCGGTGGCGTTCTTCCACAGCGTGCGCGTGGCCACGGGCAGTGCTTCCCCAGCCGATACGCAGCGGCGCAGCGGCGTGGCACGCAGCTCATCCCCACGCGCGGCAATGTTGCGGTATGTGGTGGGCGCGGTGAACAGCACGGTGGCACCAAACGTGCGGATGCCCTCCACCAGATCGCTCGGGGATGCCTTCTCCAATAGCACCGTCGACGCGCCCACGCTCATTGGAAACAGCAGCAGGCCGCCCAGCCCGAACGTGAACGCCATCGGCGGGCTGCCGATGAAGATGTCATCCGCACGCGGTTTCAGCACGTGTGGCGGCCAACACGCGCAGATCGCCAGGATGTCGCGGTGGAAATGCATCGTCGCTTTCGGCACACCAGTGGTGCCCGAGGTGAAGGCGAGCAGGCAGGTGTCATCGGCCGCCGTATCGACGTTGGTGAAGATGGCCGGCTGGCGCGCCATGGCCGCTTCCAATCCTTCCGGCGTGTCATCGTGGAAGCACAGCACCTGCACCGGCTTGGCCGCCTGCGCGACAGCATCCCGCAGTTCATCGAACAGCCGCGCATCGCACAGTGCAAAACCGATCTCGCCCTTGGCGATGATCTGCCCCAGCTCCTTGGCGCGCAGCAACGGCATGGTCGCCACGGCAATCGCGCCCACCTTCATCACCGCAAACCAGCACGCCGCCAGCATCGGGCTGTTGGGCGAGCGCAGCAGCACGCGGTTGCCCGGCACCACGCCCATCTCATTCACCAGCACATTGGCGATACGGTTGGCGTGCTCCTGCAGATCGGCGTAGGTCCAGCGGATACCACCGGGCGCCTGGATGCAGAGACGGTCGCCCTCACCCGCCGCAACGCGTTTATCGAGCAGTTCGGTCGCGCAATTGAGCTGCGCCGGAAACTGCAGCGAAGGCAGGTCGAAGCGATAAACCGGTTGCAGCTCCGCCGGCGGCAGCCGGTCGCGGGCGAAGGTGTCGATATGGGCGCTGGGCATGGCGAGCTCTCCGTCTCTGAAACGTATCAGTGCGCTGCGGGCGTGGCGGTGCGCAAGAGTTCGCGCGCGATGATGAGTTGCTGCACTTCGGTCGCACCTTCATAGATGCGCAGCGAGCGGATCTCGCGATACAGGCGCTCGACCGGCTGCTCGCTCACCACGCCCAGGCCGCCCCACATCTGCACGGCGGCGTCGATCACTTGCTGTGCGTTCTCGGTAGCGGTCAACTTGGCCATGGCCGCTTCGCGCGTGACGTTGCGGCCCTGATCACGCTGCCAGGCGGCGCGATAGGTCAGCAGCGCAGCGCTGTCGATGGCGGTGGCCATCTGCGCGAGCTTGGCCTGCGTGAGCTGGAAGTCGGCCAGCACGCCGCTGAACATTTTGCGGGTGGTGGCGCGCGCCAGCGCTTCGTCCAATGCCCGGCGTGCGAAACCCAGCGCTGCGGCCGCCACCGATGTGCGGAACACATCCAGCGTGCGCATCGCCACCTTGAAGCCCTCGCCCGCCGCGCCCACGCGCTGGCTGGCCGGGATGCGGCAGTTGGTAAAGCGCAGGCGTGCGAGCGGGTGCGGCGCAATCACGTTGATGCGCTCGGCAATCTCAAAGCCCGGCGTGCCCGCCTCAACAATGAACGCGCTGATGCCGCGCGAGCCCGGTGCCTCGCCCGTGCGGGCAAACACGACATAGAAATCCGCAATACCGCCGTTGGAGATCCACGTCTTCTCGCCGTCGAGCACGTAGTCGGTGCCATCTTCGCGTGCGGCGCAGGCCATGGCGGCCACGTCGGAGCCGGCGTCGGGCTCGGACAGTGCGAATGCGGAGATCGCCTCCCCACGCGCCACCTTCGTCAGATAGCGCTCACGCTGCTCGGGCGTGCCGTGCAGCGAGATCGCACCCGAGCCCAGCCCCTGCATCGCAAACGCAAAGTCGGCCAGGCCGGAATGGCGGGCCAGCGTCTCGCGGATCAGGCAAATGGCGCGCGTGTCGATGGTCTCGCCCGCACCACCGTTGGCCGTGCCGCCCACCGCATGGCGCAACCAGCCGCCTTGGCCGAGCAGCTTTACCAGCGCACGGCATTCGGCATCCACATCAGCGCCGTGGTCGTGCGGGATATGCTTTGTGGCCCACGCATCCAGCTCGGCTTCAAGCTGACGGTGCTTGTCATCAAAGAACGGCCACTGCAGGTAGTCCTTGTCGCTCATGTCAGTTGCCCTCGAATACCGGTTTTTGCTTGGCGACGAACGCGTGGTACGCCCGCGAGAAGTCTTCGGTCAGCATGCAGATGGCCTGCGCTTGCGCCTCGGCCTCGATCGCCTGCTCGATCGTCATCGTCCATTCCTGATGCAGCATGGTCTTGGTGATGCCGTTGGCGAAGGTGGGGCCGGCGGCCAGGTCGGCAGCCAGCGCTTGCGCTTGGGTCAGCACCTCGGCGGGGTCGCACAGGCGATTGAAAAAGCCCCAGCGCTCGCCCTCTTCACCGCTCATCGAGCGGCCGGTGTAGAGCAGCTCGCTCGCGCGGCCCTGGCCGATGATGCGCGGCAGGATGGCGCAGGCACCCATGTCGCAACCCGCCAGGCCGACGCGGTTGAAGAGGAAAGCGGTCTTGCTGCGCACGGTGCCCAAGCGCAGGTCCGATGCCATCGCCAGGATGGCGCCCGCGCCAGCGCACACGCCATCAATTGCAGCGACGATCGGCTGCGGGCACGCCCGCATCGTCTTCACCAGCTCGCCCGTCATGCGCGTGAACATCAACAGCTCCGGCGCCTTCAGTTGAACCAGCGGGCCGATGATCTCGTGTACATCGCCGCCGGAGCAGAAGTTGTCGCCCGCGCCCACCAGCACGACGGCCTTCACGTCATCCGCCCACTTGAGCTGGTGGAACAGGTCGCGCAGTTCGGCGTACGAATCAAACGTGAGCGGGTTCTTGCGCTCCGGCCGGTTGAGCGTGATGGTGGCAACGCCGCCCTCCACGCTCCACAGGAAGTGCTTGGCCTGATAGCCCGCCAGCGGGCGGCGGTTGCCGGCCACGAGGGCCGGATCAATACGGTCGGTCATGGTTGGGTCGTGTTCGTTCAAGGTTGATCTTCTCGGGCGTCGAGCTCGGCTTCGCGCTCGGCCAGATGCATGCGCAGCCTGCCGAGTTGCGCATACAGTGCGTCTTTATTCGAAACACCCAGGCCGTCGAACATCTCGATCAGCCAGCGTTCATGTTCAGCGGCCATCTCGGCAAAGTTCCGGCGGCCGGCGTCGGTCAGCGACACGCGGAAAGACCGGCGGTCGTCCGGATCCGGCTCGCGCTTGACCAGGCCCTCCTTCTCCAACTGGTCGGTCAAGCCGGTGACGTTGCCGCCCGTCACCATCAGGTAGCGCGACAGCACGTTCATGCGCATGCCGTCCGGATAGCGGTCAAGCTGCGCCAGATAGTCGAAGCGCGGCAGCGTGGTGTTGAAGCGCGTGCGCAGGCGCTGGCGGATCTGCTGTTCGATCTGCGTGCTGCACGCCAACAGGCGCAGCCAGATCTTTACGTCGATGTGGTCGTCCACATGCGCGCGCGCTTCCAAGCCGATGCGTTCATCGCCCAGGGCCTGCACGACCTTGTGATAACCAGACGTGCGGGTGGCGAGCGCGGTCTTGCGGGGCTTGCTCACATGACCTCCCCGCCAGAGACCGAGATGGCCTGCCCCGTGATCGACGATGCGCCTTCGGAGCACAGCCACACCACGGCATTGGCCACTTCATCGGGCGTAATCAGCCGGCCTTGCGGGTTGCCCTTCACCAGCTCGGCGCGCGCCTCTTCTGCGCTACGCCCGGTGCGAGCGACGATGCGGTCAATGCTCTCGCGCACGATGTCGGTCTCCGTGTAGCCAGGGCACACGGCGTTGACGGTGACACCGCGCGTCGCCAGCTCCAGCGCGAGCGAGCGCGTGAGGCCGATCACGCCATGTTTGGCCGCTACATACGCCGACACATACGCATAGCCGCGCCGCCCTGCCGTGCTGGCGATGTTGACGATGCGACCGCGGCCAGACGCCTGCACATCCGCCAACGCCGCCTGTGTACACAGGAAGGTGCCGGTGAGGTTGACAGCCAGCATGCGCTGCCACTGGTCGAGCGTGGTCTTGGCAAACGGTGCGCTCTCCGCCTGCCCCGCGTTGTTGACGAGGATGGAGATGGCGCCCAGCCCCGCGCATGCCGACTCAAACGCTGTGGACACGCTCGCCGCATCCGTCACGTCACACGTGACGACCTGCGCGCGGGCGCTGTCGGGCAGCGTCTTGGCGGTCGCCTCCAACACGGCGGCGTTGCGGCCCATCAGCGTGAGCGTGGCGCCTTGCGCGGCCAGTTGTGCGGCGATGGCCGCGCCAATCCCGCGCCCTGCTCCGGTGACGACGGCGTGTCGCCCTTCAAGCATCGCCATCTCAAACCCCCTGCATGCGATTGGCCTGCTCCAGCGGCGAGAGCCCCGCCGCCTGCGCCGCCATCGCGCGTTCCCGTTCGAGATTGCGTTCGAGCTGCAGCTTGCCTGCGCGGTACTGCTTGGGCCACGGCATGTCGAGGTAGCCGATGCGCGCGGCTTCGTTCAGCGTCCAGGCCGGGTTGGCCAGATGCGGACGCGCCACGGCGCACAGGTCCGCGCGGCCGGCGGCGATGATGCTGTTGACGTGGTCCGCCTCGGAAATCGCACCCACGGCAATCGTGGCGATGCCCGCCTCGTTGCGCACGCGGTCGGCAAATGGCGTCTGGAACATGCGGCCGAACACCGGCTGCTCTTTCTTGCTGACCTGGCCCGACGAGCAGTCGATCATGTCTGCGCCCGCTGCCTTGAAGATACGCGCAATTTCCACCGCGTCGTCCGGCGTGATGCCGCCTTCCACCCAGTCGTGCGCGGAAATGCGCACCGACATCGGCTTGGTGCTCGGCCACACCTCGCGCACCGCATGGAAGACTTCCAGCGGAAAGCGCAGGCGGTTTTCCAGCGAGCCGCCGTATTCGTCATTGCGCTGGTTCGTCAGCGGCGAGATGAACGACGACAGCAGATACCCGTGCGCGCAGTGCAGCTCCAGCCAATCGAAGCCGGCCTCCGCCGCCAGTCGTGCCGAGTGGATGAAGTCATCCCGCACGCGGTCCATGTCGTCGCGGGTCATGGCGTGCGACCACTGGCTCACGCCATCCAGATACTGCTGGGGCGATGCGGAGATGAGCGGCCAGTTCTGCCCTTCGTCCAGCGGCAGATCGATGCCCTCCCACGCCACGCGCGTCGATCCCTTGGCACCCGCGTGGCCCAACTGGATGCCCAGCTTCGCATCGCTGTTGGCATGCACGAACTGGACGATGCGCGCCCAGCCGTCGCGGTGTTCGGTGTTCCACAAACCCGGGCAGCCCGGCGTGATGCGCGCATCGGGCGACACGCAGGTCATCTCGGCCATCACCAGCCCGGCGCCGCCCATGGCGCGCGCGCCCAGGTGTACGAGGTGGTAGTCGGCGGGCTGGCCGTCTTCGCACGAGTACTGCGCCATGGGCGACACCACCACGCGGTTCTTGAGCGTGACGCCGCGCACCGTGAACGGCGTGAACATCGGCGGCACGGGACCATGCTCGGGCGCACGCGGTGCGCCCGCCTGCTCGGCAATCCAGTCTTCAAACTGTTCGAGATACCGCTTGTCGCGCTGGCGCAGGTTTTCGTGGCTGATACGCTGGCTGCGCGTGAGCAGCGAATACGCAAACTGCTCGGTCGGCAGGTTGGCGTAGCGGTCGACGTTTTCAAACCACTCGGTCGAGTTGCGCGCCGCGTTCTGGATGCGCAGCACTTCTACGCTGCGCACGGCTTCGTAGTGTTCGAGCGCACCTTTCAGGTCGCCGGGGTATTGGCCGATGCTGCGTGCGAGTTCAATCGAATCTTCCAGCGCCAGCTTGGTGCCCGAGCCGATCGAGAAGTGCGCCGTGTGCGCCGCATCGCCCATCAGCACCACCGGTGTGTTGTTCTCATTGGTGTGCACCCAATGCCTGCAAACCACGCGCGGAAAGCGAATCCACTGTGCCGAGCCCCGCAGGTGCGTGGCGTTGGAGATCAGCTTGTTGCCATCCAGGTACTTGGCGAACAGGCGCTCGCAATAGGCAATGGCGTCTTCCTTCTCCATCGTTTCCAGCCCGGCCTTGCGCCACACCTCTTCGGGTGCCTCGACGATGAAGGTGGAGGTCTCGTCGTCAAAGCGGTACGCATGCGCCTGGAACCAGCCGTGCTCGGTCTGTTCAAACGCAAACGTGAAGGCCTCGAACAGCTTGTGCGTGCCCAGCCAGACAAAGCGGCAGCGGCGCGTGTCGATATCGGGTTGATACGTGGCGGCGTACTTGGTGCGGATGCGGCTGTTCAGGCCATCGCTGGCGATGATGAGATCAGCGTCGGCATACGCCGTGTCATCTTGCACATCGGTTTCAAAGACGAGCTTTACGCCCTCTTCTTCGCAGCGCGCCTGCAGGATGTTTAGCAGGCGCTTGCGCCCGATGCCGCAGAAGCCGTGGCCACCCGAGCGCACCACCTGGCCGCGGATGTGGACTTCAATGTCGTCCCAATGGTTGAACGCGTCGAGGATCTGCGCGGCGCTCTTGGCGTCGGCGCGCTGCAGGTTGCCCAGCGTCTGGTCGGAGAAGACCACGCCCCAGCCGAAGGTGTCATACGGCCGGTTGCGCTCCACGACGGTGATGTCGTGTGACGGGTCCTGCAACTTCATCAGCAGGGCAAAGTACAGGCCAGCCGGCCCACCACCAATACAGACGATCTTCATGACAACGGCTCCGCGTTCGATGCGGTGTTACATTAGTCATGAATAGTTTAGTTGTAAAGCAATTTGGCAAAACAACGCCCCCGGGGTTTACACCAAAGGGGCGGCGCTGAGTGCACTCCAGGGCATGGCGGGCAGTTCAGGCAAGGCGCTGCCGGAAGAACGCCAGAATCTCGTCGCGGGCGGCTACCGTAGGTTCTCCGGCGGCGTCGATCAGGTGGGCAGTGACCACGCTGTGCGGACACGGCACATGCTGCGCAAAGAACGGTGGCGGGCACGGGTGCGCAGCGCTGTCGGGCAGCACGCGTGCCACGAAACGATCACCCAGCGCCTGCGCATACGCCGCAAACCGCTGCGCACGGCAGAAGCGGTCGCCTTCAAACCGGTAGGCCAGCACGGTCAGGTCTTCGCGCTCCAGCCGCTGGCGCACGGCGGCCACCTCCTCTGGGGCAATCTCGATCCCGCCCGGCTCGTTCAACGGCAACGATGGCTGACACAGCACCGGCGCCAGCATGGCGGGCTCCAGCATCATCGCCAGCGCAAAATTGCCGGTGAAGCACATGCCGATGGCGCCCACGCCGGGGCCGCCGCACTCTGCCTGGGCCAACCGCGCCAGCGCGCGCAGCCACTGCGTGACCGGGCTTGACTGGTTGGCCGCGAACGCGCGGAACTCCGCACTCACGCACGCGTGGCGGAAGACCTCTGCACCCGCGTCCGCCTCGGGCACCGCACCATCGCGCCCGAACAGCGACGGCATGTAGACCGTCAGCCCCGCATCGCGCACCCAGCGCGCAAACCGCGCCACGTGCGGGCTGATGCCGGGCATCTCAGCCATGACGATCACGGCCGGGCCCGTGCCGGCCACGTACACCGTTTTGGTGATGCCATCCAGGGTGACCTGGCGGCGCGTGAAGTCTTCCAGGCGGTCGTCTTCTTGCGGGTGGTGGCGTGTCATGCGCGGGCTCCGTTGGTGTGGTCAGGGTTGGGCAACCAGGTGTTGAAGATGCGCATAACCAGCGGCCCTGGCGAAATCAGGCAGCGCCCACAAGGCGCCGTTCACGCCCCACGTGCCATCGGCTACGTCGCGCAACATCACAGACGTCACCACGCGCCGGCCATCGGCTGCGGGCAGCGCCTGCGCAAACGCCTCGTGCATCTGCTGCACGAACAGCGCCCGCGCAGCGGCATCCAGCACACCCGCCGGCACATGGGCAATGGCCAGGCACGGCACGATGTGCGCGGACATATCGGTACCACCGCACCACCATGCGCCCGCGGGCGCTTCTTCAATCACCACCCAGGTGGTCGCGCGGCTGCGCGGGTCATCGGCAATCTGCTCGGCCTGCGCGGCGGCATGGGTGATGCGGCGGGCGAGCGCCGTACGTGCATCACCATCAAACGTGTCGGCGGGAATCTTGACGAGGATGTTGGGCATGTGAACCGTGGGTGCAGTGGACATGCCTCCATTGAACGCCCGGAGCCGCTAGACTGGCAGTGTCGATTTCGACATCTTTCGGGCAACTTTGGTCATGGCGGATTTCACCATCCTCGTCCTTTCAGGCGCATATGCCACCAGCGTGGCGGCCACGCTGGATGTTCTGCAGGCGGCGTCGACGCTCGCGCCGCGCGTGAAGGCGGCACGCCCAACGTGGCGCGTGCTGTCGGCAGACGCACCCAGCGTACGACTGAGCAGCGGCATGCAGATCGGCGCAGCAGCCTTGCCCAAACGGCCCCGGCCCGACAGCAGCACGTGGGTCGTGCCCGGGCTAGGCATCGACGATGTCGGTGCCCTGGCCGCACGCATGGCGCGTGACGATGCCCAGCGGGCGGCACACCACTTGGCCGCCCATGCCGCAGCAGGCGGCCACGTGGCGGCATCGTGTTCTGCGGTGTTTCTGCTGCAGACGGCAGGGCTGCTGCCAGAGCGCCGTGTGACGACCTCATGGTGGCTGGCCGCCACGCTGCAGCAGTTGGAGCCCGCATGCACGGTCGATGCGGATCGCATGGTCTGCGCCGATGGCCCCGTCAGCACCGCCGGTGCCGCCTTCGCGCAGACTGATCTGATGCTGCACCTGCTGCGCACACGCTTTGGCGTGGCGCTGGCCGATGCCGTGGGGCGTGTGCTGCTGATCGACGGCCGCCACGCGCAGGCGCCGTTTGTGGTGCCTGCCATGCTGGCCAACGGCAACACACTCGTCGCCCGGCTGGTGGCGCGCATTGAAGCCGCCCTGCCCAATCCGCCCAGCGTGCAGGCGCTGGCCGATGAATTTGCCATGTCGCAACGCACGCTGTCGCGCCACGTGCAGGAAGCCACGGGCAGAAGCACCCTGGCGCTGGTGCAGAGCGTGCGTCTGAACCGCGCCCGCATGCTGATCGAATCCAGCCGCATGACCATCGACCGCGTGGCCGAGGCCGTGGGGTATGAAGACGCCACCGCGCTGCGGCGCCTGATGCGCAAGGTGTCGGGTGCCAACCCCAGCCAGTACCGGGCCGCATCCTAGTGTTACAGGCCGTTACACAAGAACCCGCCGCACTTTAATTTTCGTTTAAGACTTTGCCCCTAACTTGAACACGTCGCATCCACCCAAATAGGAACAAGCGCCATGTCCCCGCAAGAACAGCAAGCCCTGGAAAACTTCCTGGCCCAACTGACGCAAGCCCGCGCCGGGGCAAAAGACCCGCAGGCCGAAGCCCGCATTCTGGAAGCAGTCGCCCGCCAGCCGGATGCCGCCTACCTGCTCGTGCAGCGCGCCATGCTGCTCGACCACGCGCTCGCATCAGCCCAGGCGCAGATCGCCGCGCTGCAGAACCAGTTGCAGGCCGCACAGGCCGGCCGCAGCACCTCGTTCATGGATTCGGCCAACAACTGGGGCAGCCACGCCAACAGCGCGGCACCCAACCCGGGATTCGCGCCCCAACAGGCGGCCCCCATGCAGATGCCGCCGCAGGCTCAACCAGTACAACAGGCCCCGGCACAACCCGCGCGCTCGGGCTTCTTCAGCGGCGGCCTGGGCAGCACGCTGGGCAGCGTGGCCACCACGGCAGCCGGCGTGGCCGGCGGCGCGCTCCTGTTCCAGGGCATTGAGAACATGTTCCACCACAACAGTGGCGGTGACGGCTTCTTTGGTCAGCAGCCGTTGATGGGCGGCACCACGGAAACGGTGATCAACAATTACTACGACAATGACAGCGGCAATAGCAACGGCAACACAGCGTCGCGTAACGACAGCCTCGGACTGATCGACGATAGCGACCTGGGTGGCAGTGACTATTCGGATGATGATTCGACGTTGATCTAGGCAAACAAAAGGCCCTTCTTCGATTCCCCACGGTGTCAGTGACCTGCCAACTGGGTCATCTGCCGTACCAAGAAGTGTCCGATGCGCATCCGAGAAAGTGCAAAAGCCCGCGTGGTGCAAGCTTCGCGGGTTTTTTGTTGTCTACGGTAATGCCAAAGGACGCCCGCCCCAATCCCAACATCACTGAGGGCTTAAACGGGGACAACATTCCGCGCCTGGCGACGCCCTCAATCGGGGTTGGCCCTCTTACCCCTAGGCGACGTCCGTGCCGTCAACGCTGCCGGCAATTCCAGCTGGGGGCCGTTTGATGGGCGTGGCGGTTCACTACTGGTCGTTTCCCGCAACCGACCGTGCTCTCGCACACGCGTTTGGAACGCATGACTTCACACATCTCTACTAGTTGATACGGACGAGACGTCTGAGCATCAAGGTTTCTCCTCGCCACGCCGTTATTCCCTTGCATATCAGTAGAACGCAAAGGGACCCCCATGAAGCGGGTATCTATGATCGGTGCAGCCTGTGCTGTTCTGTTTCTCTTCGGATGTGGCGGCGGTAGCGAGGTGGCGACAACCACGGCAACACAGTCCGTACCCGCTGCGGCCACGCCGGCTACGACGGTGAGCAAGGTCGTACTCGGGTACGTGCTCAATACCACGGCCTCGTTGACCTCTGCCATGAGTGCCACCACCCCCGTGAATACGGTGTCGATCGACGTCCTGCGTGCGTCCGCCAACGGCGATCTCACTGGAACGCTGCCATCGGGCCTATTGGTGAACAACCGCGCGGCGGGCAAGGGTTCGTACGCGTGTATCACCAACCACGGAGCGGCGGGATTCGACCCCGATATCGGCCATGCCGCGCTGGTGACCAATCGCGCCGCCACGCTGCAGAACATTGTGACGCTGGCGCGCACGCAAGGTCTGTCCGGTATCAACCTCGACTTCGAAGGTCTATACCCGGCTGACCGGGCCGCCTACAGCAGCTTTGTGGCGGACTTGGCGGCGCAACTCCACGCGATCGCATCCAAGCTCATCCTCAGCGTGCCACCCAAGCAGGCCGATACGGCCAGCAATACCTGGACATGGCCGTACGATTTTGCGTCGATCGGCCAATCTGCCGACTTCATCCAGGTGATGACCTACGATCAGCATTTCACCGGAAGCGCCCCGGGCCCGGTTGCCGGCATCGACTGGATGCAGACCGTGCTGCAGTACGCGACGAGTGTGGTACCGGCAAGCAAGGTGCTGCTCGGCCTGCCCGCCTACGGCTACGACTGGAACCGGACCGCAAACACTGGTGTGTCCGTGGCTTTCAAGGACATGCAGACCCTCATTGCTTCAACGAATGCTGTGCCACAGTGGGACACCGTCAACCAGTCCGCCCACTTCAACTACGTCGCGAGCGACGGCAGCACCCATGAAGTCTGGTACGAAACGTCGCAAGGACTTCAAGCCAAGGCGCAACTGGCCAACACGCTCGGCTTGGCCGGCGTGTCAGTCTGGGTGCTGGGCAGCGAAGACGCGAGCTTCTGGACGGGCATCTCTGCCGCGTTGAAATAGTTCTGGCGCGAGAGCGGGGAGCGGGCCTTGCGCTCCGGCGACGCGCGCCCCATTAAGCAACGTCGAATGTGCGCAGCACAACAAGCGTCGTCAAGCACGAATCCACGACAAACCAGAGTCGGAGCGCGCCCACTAAGCATCGCGAAACGTTTTGCTCAAGGTTAGGTTGACGGATGTTCCACCGTCATCGTGCGCGACAACGCTGCGCTCCATCACAGCATCACGAGGAAACCCGAGACCGTTCAGGAATTGCGGTCCAACCAGCCCTTCAAGTATTGCAAACGGGCCTGCGAGCCAATGAGTTGCGCCTCTGCTGAGATTCGTTCCACCTTCATCGTGCGCTGTACGCGCAGGCCCTCTTCAGTGTCAATTCCTTGCAGGCGCTCCAGCGTGGAATTGGCCAGCGCTGTACGTTGCTCCAAGGTGGAGACATTCATGGCTTCGCCGGCTGCCAGACCGGCGACCGTGTTCTTTGCACGACGTAGGCCCTGTGCGCTGGCATCGTGCTGCTCGTTGAGCAACTGTTCGGTGAGCGCCGACACCTTCCCGGCAGCCCGGTCAGCAGCCGGCTTACCCAAATTGAACGTGGCCTGTACAGCGACAAAGCCTTCGCGTTGGCCATTGGCCCGGAAGTCACTGCGCATACCCGCAGCCAGCGACACATCCCATCCCGATTGAACAATGATCTTGCTGCTGAGCGCGGCGATTTCGCTCCGGGCTGCCACTGAGGCAATCACCAAGTCGTTGAGTGGCTCATCAATGGGGGGCAGCAGGCCTTGCAGCTGGCTCCGACGCTTGGCGAGACTGACCAGTTCGCCGCGCAGGCGGTCCGCCTGGTCAAACGCTTCCTTCACATCAGTCAGACGCGCCGAGCGTGCGGCCAGCATGGCTTGTTCCTTCTGGACGTTGTTTTCGGCCTGCTCCAGCGCCTGCTTCAGCAAGGGCTCCATGGCATTGAGTGCCACGAGATCGGCGCGCAGCTCGACATTCGCCGCTTGTTCAGCCAACCGGTTCTCGAGGCGATAAGCATCGCATTGGGCCTGCGCCAACTGCCGGACTACGCGCGCCTGTCGGTGTTTGGAGAGCGATTTGCGTACGCCGACGGCAATGGTGTGGATACCTGTATTTGGGTCGCCAATGTTCGTGAAGGCCTCGGCGGAACCCAGCAGTTCGCTTTGCACTTCTGCTTGCGCCTGGTTCAATGCGCAGAATGTGTCACTCTCACCCGCAACTGCCATGGTGGCAAACAGCGTGGCTGCAGCTGCCACGATCGCCTGAATCGCCTTGCTCATTTTGTTCTTCTCGTTGGTCGCGATTACAGGATCAGAGGACGGCCACCAAAGAACAGTACTCGCTCTTTGGCGGCGGCTTCGTCGGTCAACTCAAGGTCGACCAAGAACCCGCGAATATCACGTTGAAACACCGGATGACGGCCTTTCTCCTCATCCTGGGTCACCGCCCTGACCACACCCACCTTGGAGCACAGCAAAACTTCGAGGAAGCACGAATACACTGGAGCGCCAACCGCTACCGACTCTTCATTCTCGTAGGGAACGAAAGCGAACTGGTGCACGGCCTGGGCACCGTAGGCAGCTAGGTAATAGGGGCTGCTCATCAGCTTCTCCAGGAATGTCTCCAGCTCCTTACGCTCAGCTGTATTGACTGCGGTTTCCGCGTCGAGGTCAGCCAGTTTCAGCTCGGCTTCGGTCAGTTCACGCTTGAGGACACTCAGACGAGCCAAGCTTTCGAGGGTCTTGGGGGACGTTGCAGCACCGTCGATGGTCCGGATGCCGTAGTTGAGCTCACTCATTCGAGACTCCAGCGAGACTGTGTCGATGAGGCCGGTGTTCAACAAAACCTCAGCAGACACAATCTGGGAGCGAGCACGAGCGGCGGCCTCCTCAGTAATCAAGCCGGCGTTCAGGTTTTTGTCGATGGACTCGGCCAGCACTCGATTGGCCTTCACAACCTCAGCCGATTTAGCATCCACACTGCGCTTCTCCCCAGCCAGTCGGCCCAGCTTTCCAGTCAAAGCTTGGTCAACCCGCTTTTGTACTTGCAGCGACTCTTCATAGCGCGCAGCGAGATCAATGAGCCATTCCTTCTGCTTGATGAGGGCGGTGCGGGCTTTTTCAGCGCTGTTCAGCTTGAGCTTCAGCATATCAAGTGCTTGACGCGCCCGGAACACGTCCGCAGTCATCGACACGATGCGGGGGCTTGATTTGGACATGATGACTGGAGCCCCCCAGCTTTTGTTGACCCCGTATATAAACACCATGCCGAAGTAGCAAGCCGCAGCGAGCAGCACCGACGCCAAAATGAGGACGGCCAACCAACGATAGCCCTTAACAAAAAATTTTTGGAACAGCGTCATTTTCTACTTCCCCGTGGAGGTTTTATGTACTTTTTCAAGATAAAAATCAGTAACGAAACCCAGCCACTTGTACTGATTTTTTTGAACTGTATTAACCTCCCGCGTTCCCCAGACACCTACGTCAAAGGTGCACAGCGCGAGAATGGTAATGAGCAGCGAATCCATAAAGAACCAAGCGCCCGCCAAACCCGCCAGCAGTGGATACCTGATCTTGTCCGAGCCATACGCAATGTGCTTGATGAAGTGGTTGTAGGAGACTGCGGCCACCATAAACACAGAGCAGAACATCAGGAAGGCGCTCGCCACGGTGTCCAAGGCGTTGCCAATGCCGAAGACGGGGATCACCGTCACCAGATACATGGCCCAGATTACCGTGAAGAGTTCGGGCAGTACCGCCGTAAGGAGCGGGCGCGGACCCATCACGCGAAGGTGTTGCGGAAGACGGGCTAGCGTCCAGAACAGGTCTCGCAGACCTGAGCGGCGCCAGCGCAGTTGCTGCGAAAACAGCTGCGAAAGCTGGGCGGGCGCAGCAGTCCAGCATACGGCCGCTGGATTAATGATGGTCTTCCAACCGCGCATGAGGATGGCGTGCGTCATGTAGCGGTCTTCGCCATCCCGAACCTTCACCCCGAACCAGTTGCGGGTGCGGACTTCTTCCTCGACCTCCTCGAAGATTTCACGGCGAACTGCGAACAGACACCCGCTGATGCAGAACATGCTGCCTTGCACGTTCTGAAGCATTTTTCCCACCTGAAAGCTCATGAAGTAGACAAGAGCCTGCACCATCGTAAAGACGTTCTCGTTGACGTTGGTGATGCCGATATGGCCCCCGACGGCACCCACCTTGGGGTCGCAGAAGCAGGCCACCAATTCGCGAATAACGTTCTTGTCAAAGATGCAGTCGCTATCGATGCAGATAACGATCTCCCCGGTAGCTTGCTCGAGCGCGCGCGTGAGCGTGACGTGCTTCCCCGAGTTGACTGGGTTCTGGCTAATACGCAGTCGGTCCGGATTCGCTTGCTGGGCCTGCTGCAAGTACTGGTACGAGTTGTCAGTACTGCGGTCGTCGATGGCAATGATTTCAAGTTTGTCCTTGGGCCAATCCGCAACCATGATGCTGTCAATCGTCTCCAGGACGTGCGCCCCTTCGTTGTAGACGGGAAGTAGCACACTGACCTTTGGCTGGTAGCGGTAGTCACGAGGCGGACGGGCTGCCTCAGTCGTCAGGCGGACCAACAGCCCCCCACCGAACATAAAAAGGATGAGCATGATGGGCAACGAATGCCACAGAGTAAATTGCGCATCGAACATAAGGAGCTATCCGCGGTTTTCGGGATGTTTCTATAACGCTCACCGCCACCTGTTTTATTTGGCGGAGCGCATGGATTCTTCCTGACGTCGCAATCCGGACTCAGGCGTGAAGGCAAATCGTTTGACTACAAAATCGATGGGTTGGTTATTTTGTGGGGAAGCGCCTTTTACCAACCACAAATTCATGTCGATTTTGGCGTCACCCGGATCAGGGACATTCTCCGTTCGAACCCAGCGGTGAAGTATCTGACCGCTAACAGCGCTCACAGTGAATTCCACCATGCCTTTAGTCCAGTGAATCGCGTAAACGGTGTTTGATTGATTTACGTTGAACCGGCGAATATTGTCTGGATTGCCTGAAGGCTGTACAACGAACTGCGCGTTCTGGCCGGACGGCTTGCCCCAATAAGATAGTTCGACGTCCAATTCGCTGTGGCTATTCTCGGCCGAACTTCCGTAGGTAAAAAAACCAAAGACCGCCTGTCGATCCATATCAAACGGATTGGTTTCCACTTCTATCTCGTAAGTGCCATATCCCGGTGCCTGGGTCAGCATGATCTCCGAGCAAGCCCAGCCCATTGCCGCTTTTCTGATAGATAGATGGAGCTTTCCATCAACGTCCACGCTGACGAAATCAGCGGTTCCTGAAAACACATTCGGGCCAGGGCCGGCTAATTGCCCGTCTGACGAGCGGACGAGCCATCGGTAACCAGAAAAATCAAGTTCTCTTGCGGAGGCCGGCAACATCAAGAAAGCGAGCAGTCCGATGGCGCAAAGGCGGCCAAACATCAAACCCCTTGCCAATAAAGAATTGGCACGAGTAAGGCACGCAATACGGCGAAAATGAACGTGGAATTTCACTTTTTGAAATTAGTAAAAGATGCATTGCGCCAGAAGAGATATCGGCTTCGCTTCGCTTTAATGCTTTAAGCGACGAAACCCGCACTACGGAACACCATTTTTTGTAAGCCATCCCAGCCCAGCAAGAGCGTCAGCTGAAGACGGGCCACCGGGAACATCCGTTCACCAGATCACGGCCGCCACAGCACGGCGCGATCCGGGCAGGTATCCCGGTCCAGCACGGCCTTGAGATCACTCACAACGAACGACGCACCGGGCTTGGCGAGCGACTCCACCAGCGTCCAGCCACCCTCGCGGTATTCCGTGTGCGGCACGGCCAGCACGATGGCATCTGCCGGTTTGGCATCGGCCAGGCGTGTCAGGCTGAAGCCGTATTCGTGCGTCACCTCGCCGCTGTCGGCCAGTGGGTCGACAACCTGCGTGCGGATGCCCAGCGCACCGAGCTTCTTCACGATGTCGGCCACCTTGGAGTTGCGGATGTCGGGCACGTCTTCCTTGAACGTCATGCCAAGGATGGTCACGACGGTATGCGGGCCCAGCAGGTAGCACTGCGTCATGCGCCGCATGAGCTGGTCCACCACAAACTGCGACATGCTGTCGTTGGTCTCGCGCGCCGCCAGAATCAGGCTGGCATTGAAGCCGCACGAGGCCGCCTTGTGCGTCAGGTAATACGGATCCACCGAGATGCAGTGCCCGCCCACCAACCCCGGCCGGAAGTCCAAAAAGTTCCACTTGCTACGCGCAGCGGCCAGTACGTCGTGTGTGTCCACACCCAGCGTCGCCAGCAACTGAGACACCTCGTTCATCAACGCGATGTTCACGTCGCGCTGCGTGTTCTCCAGCACCTTGGCGGCCTCGGCCACCTTGATGCTCTTGGCCGGATGCACCTGCGTAACGGCGCCATACAGACGTACCAGCGCGTCGAGCGTCTCCGGTGTGTCGCCGGCCACGATCTTGGTCATCGTGGTGAGCGTGTGCACGCGGTCGCCTGGGTTGATGCGCTCGGGTGAGTAACCGACGTGGAAGTCCTTCAAGTGTTTCAGGCCGCTGTGGCGCTCCAGCAGCGGAATGCAGATCTCTTCCGTCACGCCGGGGTAGACCGTGCTTTCGTACACGACGATGGCCCCGCGCCGCATGTGCTTGCCCACCGAGATGGATGCCTGCATCACCGGGTTCAGGTCGGGAACGCGAGCCTGGTCCACCGGCGTGGGCACTGTCACGACAATGACGTCGGCCTGCCCCAGCACCGTGGCATCGGTTGTGAAGCGCGCAGCAGCTTCAAGCAACGCGTTGCTGGTGAGCTCATTGGTCCGGTCATGTCCTTCACTCAGATCCGCCACACGTGTGGCATCAATGTCGAGCCCGGTCACGGCAAAGTGCCGCGAAAATGCCACCGCCAACGGCGCGCCCACATAACCCAGGCCAACCACGGCAATCTTGATCGTTGCAGGCTCAACCGCCAGCCTGGTCGAATCCGGCCAGCGTGGTGCCGGCTTGATGAACACGCTGTCGCCAAACGCCGACTTGCCAGTCAGTGACATCGTCCTCTCCCCTCATAGGTCCAGACCGGCTACCCGAGCGCCAACCTGTTGTGATGGTTCGCCCAGACGCATTTCCGGCGGCGGCTGGCGACCAATTTTTATGAGGCGAGAATCTGCAAAGAGCGTGCCACGGCGATAGCAACATTCTGCGGATCTGATGAAAACGTTGTCATATAAGGCACGGCGGGCCGCCAAACCTGTAAGGATTGCAACGAAAAAGTGCTATGAAAAGCGCTTAAAACGTTTCGTGTTACGTAACGTCTGCCCGAGCGGGTCATGTGTGTCGTGATGAAGATCACGGAATTTGCATAATGCGGGGCGCCGGGGCGCGCGCCAGGATGAACCGTATCGCCTACCTCTTTCAGAGTAAGGTGCCTTGCTTGGGCGGCAGGATCGGCAGCCGTGGCCATAGCTTGGTGTCCACTGACAAGACGGCTCGGCTTTTGGTGAAACCTCCCCTCGGAGAACAGGCGTTGACACGCTTAGACGTTGTAGAAATCGAACTGGGTGACATCGAATCGATTGAGCAGCTCCACGAGCGACTGATGGACAAGCTGCGGTCTCCAGCTTGGTACGGAAAGAACTGGGACGCATTCTGGGATGCGATTACGGCGCTGGTAGACATGCCACACGTTCTGCGGCTCAAACACTGGGCTGAGTTCGAACGCAAGTTCCCGAGCGAGGCAAAGGTAATGGCCGATTGCCTGCACGATATGGAGAAGCAGTTTCCGTCGTACGCTGCGCGGATTGACCGTATATGACGGCGTTCAGCCAGTAACGACTGTCCCGATAGCGGAAGACCTTCACTTCGTTCAAGGAGCACGCCAATGACCCCCATCATCACTGCCTTTGAACGGTCGCCCGATGGCGGCAAGGGACTGGCGCGTGACACGCGCGTTCGCTGGGCGCTCGAAGAAGTGGGCCAACCCTATGAAGTTCGCCTTGTCTCGTTCCACGCGATGAAAGAGCCCGCACATCTGCACCTGCAGCCGTTCGGCCAGATTCCCACCTATGAGGCAGGCGATCTCGTCTTGTTCGAGACGGGCGCGATCATTCTCCATATCGCCGAGCGCCATGCGGGTCTATTGCCGGACGATGGCAATGCGCGGGCGCGGGCAATCACGTGGATGTTTGCGGCGCTCAACACCGTGGAGCCGCCGATCCTCGAACTCTCCACCGCCAAGTTTCAGGAGGGCGACAAGCCCTGGACCCAGGCGCGCCTGCCGTTGATCATGGATCGCATCCGCCATCGGCTAGACCAGCTTTCTGCCCGCCTGGGCAATGCGGATTGGCTCGATGGAGCGTTCAGCGCGGGGGATCTGCTGATGGTGTCGGTGCTGCTCAGGCTGCGGTCATCGGGCCTGCTGGATGCGTTTCCGACGCTGGCGGCCTATGTTGCTCGTGGTGAAGCGCGGCCTGCTTACCAGCGGGCTTTTGCGGCGCAGTTGGCGGTGTTCACGGGCAAGCCATCGGCTGGTTGATGAAAGGCCGCGTTGGGCCCCAGCCACGCTTCAACCGCCGCTGCACGCCGCTTAATAAACGCCCGCCAGCTTCAACGCATCGACGCACATATGTGCGCCCAGTACAGCCAGCACAGTGCCCATCGCCCAGCGTTGTGCCAGCAGCAGCCCTGGTCGACGCGATAGCAGCGTCGCCATGCTGCCGGAGCAGATTGCCACCAGGCCATTGACGGTGGCGAATGCGACGATCAATGACCCGCCAAGCGCGAGCGATTGCTTGAGAACGCTCCCGTGCTGATAGTCGATGAACTGCGGCAGCAGCGACAGAAATATCATCGCGAGCTTGGGGTTCAACAGGCTTGTGGTTGCGCCCATCATCAGCAACCTGCGCGGCTGCTCACGTGGAAGATCGCGAACCTCCAGAGGAGACCGGCCACCCGGCCGCACTGCCTGCCACGCCAGGTAGAACAGATAAGCCGCGCCCACCGCACCCAGAACGCTGCCGGCATACGGCACGCTCAGAAAGAACGCCGTGATACCGAACGCCGCCCCAAACATGTAGAAGAGGTAGCCGAGCATGACGCCCGCCAGCGAGATCAATCCCGCCGTGCGCCCTTGCGCGATCGAGCGCGACATCACGTAGACCATGTTCGGGCCTGGTGTCACGGCAAGCATGCCGCCGACTGCCAGAAATCCGTAAATTGACCCCGCACCCTGCATGTTCGTGGGCTCCTCCAAGTACTCGTTGTTCGTAGTATCGGATTCGTGTTTGCTCCAGTAAAACGAATTAAACTGAACCGATTCCTCAGGTTTTCTGACGAAAATGAAGAAGCTCGATCTGGATGTACTGGAGATGCTGGTGGCCGTTGCCGAGACGGGATCGTTTGTGCGTGGGGCGGAATCCGTGCATCGGTCACCGTCGGCGGTGAGCATGCAGATCAAGGGGCTGGAAGAAGCGCTGGGCAAGCCGCTTTTCGTGCGGAGCACCCGCAGCGTGGCGATTACCGCAGAAGGCAAAACACTGCTGGACTATGGCCGCCGCATGCTCGCGATGCGCGATGAGGCATGGGCCTCGGTCGTCCGCCCGGAGATCAAGGGCCGCGTCACAATCGGCGTTCCGGATGACTACGCCTCATCATTGCTGCCGCAGGTTTTGGGCAAGTTTGCGGTTGCGCATCCGCGTGTGGAAATCCGGGTCATCGGCCTGCCCAGCAGTGCGCTTGCTCCACTGCTCAAGGACAACACGCTGGACCTGGCCTGCATGACGAAAACGAAAGGCATTGCGGGCGAATTCGTCCGGTACGAGCCGATGGTGTGGGCCGGGTCGCCCGCAAGAAAGGTGTGGCAGGAGCGCCCGCTTCCGATTGCCGTGTTTGCGCAGGGCAGTACGGCACGTGCCTACGCCATCAGTGCGCTGCAGCGGGAAAACATCAAGTACCGGATGTCTTACGAAAGCCCCAGCCTGCTGGGCCTGATCAGCATGGTTGAAGCTGGGCTCGCCATCGCGCCGCTTGCCAGATGCAGTGTGCCGGCGCACCTTGTTCAGCTATCGCAGAATGAGGGGCTGCCGCCCCTGGATGATCTGGAGGTGGTGCTCGCCCGCAGCGCTCGGTCCGGACGGCCGCCCTGCGATTTTCTTGCTGAGCAGATCTTGGCGGAGTTGCGGAGTTGAGCGGGTTGCTTGATGACAGACATCGCCCACAGCACGCGAAATTGAAAATCGATAGCCAAATGACACTTAGCCTAAAAAGCCTCGTCGGTATGGCACTTCAAGATTGGGGGAGTGACGAGAGCTGGCAAGCAATTTCGGAACTCCAGATGCGCGGATCGCCGGAGGCACTGGCCCTTGCCCGCAGGTTGGCAAACAGTCGAAATTGTCGAAAGCGTGCGCTTGGCCTGTATATGGCGTCGCAGCTGTACCGACGCCAAAAAGGTGTTCCTTTTGGAATTGCTAAGTACGCTGTAGAAGACACACAGGAAATGCTGTTGGCGGGATTGCATGACATCAGTCTTGACGCACTTTTTGCAGCAATCTCTGGGCTTGGTCACCGGCCACACCCGCTTGCGTTGCCAGAGCTCGTCAAGTTCGCTTCGCACCCCAACCAAAGAGTTCGCTTTGAAGTTGCAGTTGCGTTGGGCGGCTATCCCGAGCCTGACGCAGTTGATGCGTTGTTACGCCTTGCCAAAGACGACTCAGATGCTGTTCGTGACTGGGCCACGTTTGGAATTGGCTCCATGCACGAGGTGGATAGTCAAAGGATCCGCGATCTGCTATGGGACAACCTCCAAGACACGGACGAGGATGTTAGAGGTGAAGCACTGGTCGGTTTGGCCATTCGCAAAGATGAAAGAGTCATCCCGGTTCTACTGAAACAGCTGGACACGAACTGCCGTGCGTATGAACTGAGTGCTTCGGAAGCGATTGGAAGTCCGCATCTGTTGGAGCGCCTCAATGCAATAAGGGACTCAGTAGCCAACGAAAACAACATTCGCTCACATTGGTATGGTTGCCTCTTGGACGCAATCGATGCGTGCGGTAGGAAATAGTCGAGGACTTCTCGGATGCGTCCGAACGTCTGGTGCGGAGAGACGTGAGCGCCATGCTTGGCGCGAAAATGATCGCTGACTGCTCAGTACGCGAGCGGCGACTTTCTGCCACCAAGAAACATCCAGCGCTATCTACGTAGATGAGACATCGCCCAGCACTACAACATCATTTCCAAGGCGCCGGAAAGCCCTGGAATGCCTGAATAAATCACACAACCCGCCTCTGGAGTTGCCAACATGCCTGCATCCGGAACAGATCTGCGCTCGTTCTCTTTTGTGCTTGCAGTACCCGATCTTCAGCGGAGCGCCCACTATTTTCGTGACGCTCTTGGGTTTCAGCTTGCGTGGCCTGAAGGTTCAGATTGGCAACTCGCGACACGAAATGGTGTACGCATCATGATGGGGCACTGCCCTGACGCACTTCCACCTTCCGCAACCGGCGACCATAGCTATTTCGGCTATCTCGAAGTGGACGATGCGGATGCGCTTCACAACGAGTTTGTCAGCAACGGCGCCATCATTCTTCAGGCCCCGGCCGACAAAGCGCATGGCATGCGGGAGTTTGTTGTGGCAACGCCGGACGGGCACCGTATGGTGGTGGGACAAGATCTGTCCGGGAAAGACGAGTAAAGCATCAGGCCCAAGGTCATTGCCAGGAATCTCGCCCTAACACCCACTCCAGCGGACTCTCGGTGCAGACGCTGAACAAACTCGTTGGCCTAGTGAGATGCACAGCCCAAAACTCACGTTCAGCAATCAGGAAGCCTGGGAAGCCTGGCTCGAAGCCAACGCAGAGGCTGTGCCCGGTGTCTGGCTTCGCATCGCCAAGCGATCTGCCGACCAATCCACCGTGTCTTATGTACAGGCACTTGAGAGCGCGCTTTGCTACGGGTGGATTGATGGGCAGAAGCAAGCGGAAAACGAGCACTACTGGCTACAGCGATTTACGCCTCGAACCGCCAAAAGCATCTGGTCCAAGATCAACAAGGCAAAAGCCGAGGTATTGATCTCCGCCGGAAGGATGCGGCCCGCGGGGCTTCGTGCAATCGATCAAGCCAAGCGCGACGGGCGTTGGGAGGCTGCCTATTCATCTGCGAGTACATCGACCGTGCCCGATGACCTGCAGCAGGCGCTCGATGCCAACCCGAAGGCAAAGCAATTCTTCGCCACCCTGAACAGCCAGAACCGGTTCGCCATTCTGTTCAGAATCCAGAACGTGAAGAAGGCCGAAACGCGTGCAAGGAAAATCGCTCAGTTCGTTGACATGCTGAACAATGGCGAAAGGCTCCACCCGTAGCATTCCCCCAAAACAGACGGTCCGGCACCTCCTGGCGCCAGCCCCTGTCTTTGCTGCAGATGCGCGAGTGCGCTAGCTGGAACACCGAAAGCCGACGGGTTTCAGGCTGCTGCGGCCAGTTGCGCCGCATCTTGCGGATCGCCGCCCAGAATGTCGACCAGATCGGTCAGCATCCGCGCCAGCTCACCCGTCATCAGGGCAACGTCCGAATCGAAGCGTTCGTCGTCGTTTTGCGCGGTGGGGTCTGCCGCCTCCTTGATCACGTCGAGCGGCGTGACGCGCTTGATCGTGAGCGATGGCGTCAGCAGGAAAGAGACGCGGTCATCCCAGGTCATAGCGAGGCGCATGCATTGTTTGCCGGCCTCGATGTGCCGCCGCATGTCGTCCGCTTCCAGCGCGTGGCCGACGTATCGCACCGTGGCGCCGCCTTCTCCGGTGGAGCGCAGCTCAGCGTCCTGGTCTACGGTGAATCCGCCCGGGGCCTCGCCGGACAGCAGCCACTCCGTCATCGCGGCAACCGGTGAGTGCGCCACATGCACGTTGGCGAGCGGCAGCTGGTCGATCGATTTCACAAGCAGGCCGCGAACCTCGTCGGCAACCGTCTGAGAAGCGGCATCGATGACGAGCCAGCCGTTGACGGGGTCGATCCACACCCGGGTATCGCGGCGGATGCTGAACGCGCGCGGCAGCAACTCGTCGGTCACCTGCTCCTTGAGTTCGCGCAGTTGCTTGCGCCCGGGCTTGAAGCCCTGCTGCTCTTCCATTTCAAGCGCGCGGGCTTTGGTCACCTGATTGACCACCGATGCCGGAAGCAGCTTCTTCTCAGCGCGAAACGTCAGCAGCATCTGCCGGTTGATCGAGTACACGAGCGCGCCGTCGTCGCGGGGCGATGCCCATCCGAAGCTCTGCTTCTCGACGCTGTTGCCCGGTTGGAACGCATGGGGCGCCAACCATTGTTCAAGCTGATCAGGGGTAACGGCCCAAGGTGCCGGAAGACGATGAAGCTGGAGATTCTTGAACCACATGGCAGGGAGGGGAGTCCGGGCAAAGTCCGCGATTTTAAATGACGCGGCGCTCCCGGGCCCATTGCTGCCATTCCGACTGCGGCCGCGCACCAAGCAAAAGGGGCCGGCACCCCTCGGTACCGGCCCCTTCTTCTTCGTTACTGCAGATGCGCTAGCGCACCAATCAGCTCGGCTGACGCACAGCGTGCGTGGCTTCCCCACGCTTGCCAAAAATCACCTGCACCACCACAGCCACGACAATGTTGAACACCAGCGCCGCCAGGCCCGTGTAGACGGTGTACTTGTCACCGCCAATCACGAAGGTGTGCACCGGCTTGATGCCGTCGGAAAACGCCAGCCAGCTGCCGCTGATCATGCCTGCCGCCCAGCCCGCCAGCAGCGCCGGTGCGCGGAAGCGGTTCGAGATGTTGAACAGACCGAACACCACCGACGGGAACGTCTGCACGATCCACACGCCGCCCAGCAGTTGCAGGTCCAGCGCAAACTTGGTGGGCAGGAACAGGATGAACACCAGCGCGCCCGCCTTGACGATCAGCGAGATCACCTTGGCCACCTTCTCTTCGCCGGCCGGCGTGAGATCGGGGGTCACGTAGGGCTTCCAGAAGTTGCGCGTGAACAGGTTGGCCGCACCAATCGACATGACCGCCGCCGGCACCAGCGCGCCAATGGCGATGGCCGAGAACGCAAACCCCGTGAACCAGCTCGGGAACAACGCGTTGAACAGCGCGGGCACCACATCGTTGTTGTTGGTGACCTTGACGCCTGCCGCATAGGCCATGAAGCCCAGCAGCGCAATCAAACCCAGCAGCACGGTGTAGGCCGGCAGGAACACGGCGTTCTTGCGGATGGTGTCTGCACTGCGCGCCGCAAAGATGCCGGTGAGCGTGTGCGGATACATGAACGCCGCCAACGCCGAGCCAATGGCCAGCGTGGCAAACGGCAGGAACTGTGCAGACTTGAGCGTCAGACCTGTCGCCCCACCCTTGAGGGCAAACGCGTCATGCGCCGAGGCAAACACCGCACCGTAGCCGCCCAGCTTGGCCGGCACCAGCACCACCGCCACCAGCACCACGATGTAGATCATGATGTCTTTGACGAAGGCGATGAGCGCCGGAGCGCGCAGCCCGGCCGAGTACGTGTACAGCGCCAGGATCACGAACGCAGCGGCCAGCGGCAGCTCGCCCGTCAGACCCAGCGCCTTGATCACGACCTCCATGCCGATAAGCTGCAGTGCGATGTAGGGCATGGTCGCCACCACGCCCGTCAGCGCCACCGCAAACTCCAGCGAGCGCGAGCCGTAGCGGCCGTACACGGCATCTGCCGCCGTCACGTGGCCGTTGGCAGCCGCCACCTTCCACAGCTTGGGCATGATCAGGAACACGATCGGGTACACCAGGATCGTGTACGGCAGCGCGAAGAAGCCATACGCGCCCACCGCATACACCAGTGCCGGCACAGCGATCACGGTGTAGGCGGTGTAGAAATCGCCGCCCACCAGGAACCACGTGATCCAGGTGCCGAAGTTGCGGCCGCCCAGGCCCCATTCGTCAATATGCGCGCCCTTGTCAGACTGCCCACGCTGCCAGCGCGAGGCGATGAAACCCAGCACCGTGACCAGCGCGAAGAAAAAGATGAAGACCGCCAGCGCAGTCCAGTTAATATGTCCGTCCATCATTCTTCTCCTTTGCTCTGGCCGTTCTTGAAGACGATCCAGATCAGCAGCGAGGTGATCGGCACCCAGAGGAACTGGT
>F21B_10005117_pt1 | contig 33791 bp, 26 predicted proteins | sample RepKananBrdUF21B_FD_10803 | JGI IMG/M metagenome (IMG submission 10803) | reverse complement strand
TGCGCCTGTCAGCAGGGCGCCGCCCTCCTCGTCCTTGGCCTGCACGTGCCCGGCCGCATTGGCGGGCGCCCGCAAGGCTGCAACGCGCCTGCGCTGTTCGGCAAGCTGCCGGTCCGGGCCAAAACGTGCGGTGGCGCCATTGAGTACGCGCCCTGCCTCCGCATACTGCCGTTGCGCCGCCAGCGCATCCGCCAGCAGCAGATGGAGCGACATGACGTCGGGCCGCTGGCGAATCGCCTCGCGCGCCAGTGCAACGCAACTGGAATACGCATGGCGCTTGCACGCATCGTAGGCCTGCTGCGCGACGCGGTAGGCAGCACCGGCCAATGGCAGCGGCTTGGTGCCGTTCGTCTGCGCATGCAGCAGTGCCGGCGCACACAGTGCGCCCGCCAGTGCGGTCATGGCCAGTCGTGCCGACCAGCGCGGCCGCAAGTTGCGTGCAGGGCGTGCGAGGGTTGTCTTCCGTTGCTTCATGCCGCTGCCGCCAGCACGCCGCCCAGGCGGTGCTGCTCCTTGATCACGTCATCCAGTGCCTCGTGCGAGATCACGCCGCGGCTCACCATGTAGTCGCCAATGCGGCCATCGCGGTGGGGGCTGTAGTCGCGCAGCGTGGCGTCAAATGTTTCGCGCAGAACATGGCCGCGCTCGATCAGCAGATCGCCCAGCAATGGCACGCCACGCGCAGCAGTCGGGCCGTCCACGTGGCCCACCTGCGGTGCATTGGCCGCCAATGCGCCAACGTCGGCCACGGTCATACCGCGCAACTGGCGCAGGCCCATGGCAATTTCACCTTCCCGCACGATCCGCTGCACCACATCGCGCTGCAGTTCGGCAGACACCTGCGCAAGCTCCGCGTCCGGCAGTGGGCTGGCCACCAACAGCACCACGTGCCCCGCAGCGTCTTCACCTTGCGGCAGCACGCGGTGGCGGATCACGGTGTCAAGCGGCAGCAGGTCTGCATGCGCGCGCAGCTGCGCCAGGTCGAGCGCACCGCGCTCAAGATCGGCCTGGAAGGCGATCGCCTCGGCCAACGTTTCGTCGTCCAGCCAGCCTTTGGCCATCAGCACACGGCCCAGGGGCGCCTGACGGGCATGCGCATCTTGCAGCGCTTGGTCCAGGGTCTCCTGCCCGATCGCCTGCCACGTCACCAGCAGCTCGCCCAACCGGGGGCGCTCGCCGGTAAAGCCGTCCTCCGAAGGGAAGTCGTGCATGGTCTTGTCCCATGCCAGCCGCTTGCCGGTAATGAGGTGGGTGAGGAACATCTTCCACGCCCGCGATACCGCCATGAAGTTGATGAAGTTGCCGACGATCATGCGCGGCACCGACAGCACCCCGTGCTCCCACCCATACAGCTGGGTGACGAAGTACACCCGCTGCACCACGCGCAGCGTCAGCGCGATGGCGTTGAACCACAGCAGCGTGCCCAGCCATTCGTACTTCGACAGCGGCGAGGCGATCAGCTCGGGCATCCATCCAAACTGGTCAACCAGCGCAAACAGCAGAAACTGCACGATCAGCACATACGCCAGAATGCCGACGAACGCGGTGACGATGCCCTTGCGATCACGCGCGAGCAGATAACGGTTGGCCGGGCCGCCGGTCCAGCCGGTCTGCTTCCAGCCTTGCAGCCCGATGCCCAGTGCCCAGCGCGCCCGCTGGCGGTAAGCCGTGCGGAAGGTATCCGGGAAGAACTCGCGCACGCACAGCGGCATGGTGAGCGTGAAGTCACGCTCCGGCCCGAGCCCGAACCACGATTTGCGCCGCATGCTGAACTGCACGGGAAAGCGCGCAAAGATGGACTGCATGCCCATCTTGCCCAGCCGCGCACCCACGTCGTAGTCCTCGGTCAGACTTTCGGTATTGAAGGGCTGGTTGTCGGTCTCAGCCGCAAGCGCCAGCAGCGCACGTCGCGAGAAGCACGTCCCGACACCGGCCGACGGCACCGTGCCGGCCAGGCTTTCGCGCACGACGAGGTCCTTGCCATGCCACTCGGCAAACTCGTCCATGTAGGTGCCGGCTACCAGCTCGAACCAGTTGCGCTCGAGCGAGGCCACCGGCAGCTGGATCATGTCCTTGCGCGGCAGCAGGTAGTTATAGAAACGCAGCTCCAGGGGATGCAGCACATCCTCGCTGTCGTGCAGCACCACGCCGGCAAACTCGATGTTGTGATCGCGCTCGTGCTTGAAGATGGCCTGGATGACCCAGTTCAGGCAGTCGGCCTTGCAGGTCGGGCCATCGTGCGGCACTTCCACGCGGCGCAACTGCTTGTAGCGGCGGCGCATGCGCTCCACTTCATTGATCGTTTGCGCATCGTTCTGATACGTGCCGACAAACACCATGTAGCTGCGGTAGTCCATCACGCTGACCATGTTCTCGATCATGGCCGCGATCACGTCGTACTCCAGCCATGCCGGCACCATGATGGCGATCGGCTGTTCGGCGCGGGCCTTGAGCTGCTCAGCCGTCAGCGGCGTGTACACGCGCTTGACCGTGAAGAAGCGGTAGACCTCGCGCACCCAGTACCACACGTCGATGAACAGATCGTCGAGGCTCGAAATCAGGATGAGCACCGCCACCACGATGGCCAGCAACTCCAGCCCGTGGTAGTACTGGGCCAGCAAGTGGCCCGCATACCATTGGATAACGTCGAACGTCACGACTTGGACTGACGACGCCGGCGTGCGTAGCCCGCCACCGCCAACAGGATCAGGAACACCACCACCACGATGCCCGGCCCTGCCCACGACCAGAAGCTCTTGGTCAGGCGCGGACGGTCGACATCGCTGGGCAGCACTTCACCGGGGTGCAGCGTGTCGAACACGCGGGCGATGCCGTCGCTGGCCACCACCGCCACGTCGCCGCGCGACAGGCGCAGCGTGGCCGGCAATACCGGCGCCACCGGCCCCACCGTGCGGTAGACCACCCCCGTCGCACTGCCCGCCTTCGCCACCTGAACGATGCCGAGATTGGTCAGGCCCGAAACATCGGCCAACAGCTTGTCGGAGGCCGTCGTCAGTGTCAGGCGGTCTTTCGACAGCACGGCGCGGCCGGTCTCGTCGCGCAGGGGCACGTCGATTGCCAGGAAGGTGTCTTTGGGCGCAGCCGCCTCGTTATCCGCCACGGCGGTGAGCTGGCTGCGCGTGGGCGCGATCCCAGCGGCGTTGGCCAGGCGTGCGACACGCGGCAGCGTCGCCGCTGCATCGCCCAGATAGGCCGTCGGCACGATCACGTTGGCCTGCGAGGCAAAGCGCGCCACCATGCCGGTGAAATCGGGGTCGAGGCTGGCGGTTTCCAGCGTCACGTGGCTGCTCGGCAGCACGGCCACCGGATAGCCTTGCAGACGCGCACGGCAGCCGTCTTCGGGCGGGCGCTGGAACAGCACGCGCAGCAGGTTGGATGCGCCCAGCGCGTAGCGCGGAATGCGCGCCGTGATGCGCTGTACGCGGCCATCCTGCTTGAGCAGCTCCGAGCCGATCAGCATGCCGTTGAAATAGACCGACGCCACCTGGCCGCTCACGCTGGCCGACGGTGCCGCCGCAACGTCGAGCACCACTTCGCCCGGCAGCTTGCCCTGGCCGGAGACGGTGCTCAGGTCAAAGCTGGCATCCCACGTTGCACGGCCCAGCACCTCCATCGTCCGCGGCTCGCCGCCCAGCAGCGCCAGCGCAACCTTGTCACCGTAGGCATGCGGTGCGCCCTCCAACTGGTGCACCACGATCTGGTTGGACGCATCGATCGGACGCCATGCCGCCGCCAGCGCCGCCACCCCGCCTACGTCGCCCGTCACGATCACGACCTGCCCGGGCAGATGCGCAAGCCGAACCTCACCTGCTGCCAGCGGCTCGGTGATGGGTGCCCAAGTCTGTGCACGCCATTGGTCAAAGGCCTCCGCACCCGACGTGGAGACCGCGGCAACCTGCGCGCGCAGTGCATCCAGCGATGCCTTCAGGCTCCCGCGCAACGCGTCATCCGCCACCACGATGTCGGGTGCGAATGCCGAGCGCGAGGCCAGCAGCACGAACGCGCCCACCTCCGCCGGGTTGGCCAGCTTGCGCTGACCGCCAGCCGCCAGCGCCGCAAATGCAGGCGCGGCCTGCAGTGCCTTGGGCACGCTCACGCCGGTCAGGTCAACCGTATCGCCCACAACGGGCCATGCACGCACTGCGGGGCGCTTGTTCTCCGCCTGGAGCAGCGCGATCGTCCGCCAGCTCACGTCATACGCAGGGGCACCGACCTTGTTTGCGCTCAGCGCCACCGTCGGTGCCGTCGGCAATGCACTCCACGCGGTGCGCAGGTCCTTGACCGCAGCCGGATCGAAGCGGTACGTCAGCCGCGACGTGGGCGCGATACGCAGCACGTTGCCAATGGCCGTCTGGTCGGTGCAGATGGTGTCGTTGATGATGGACGACCACTGCAGCCCCAGACGGACAAAACCTGTGGGGCGCGGGCCGCCGTCCACACCCAGGCTGGCCGCAGCATCGCCCTGAAACTGGGTAAAGCCGCGCGCCAGCACCGGCGCCCCATCCAGCGACACCAGCATGGTGGTGCGGCCACCGTCTGCACGCATGTAGCCGCCATCCAACTGGAGCGTCGCATCGGAGATCGGCAGGTTGGCGGGCACCGGCAGGTACAGCTCGCGAATGGCATCCGGCGCCTGCAGCACCAGCGGTTCGCGCACGCCCACGTCTGCCAGCGACAAGCTGCGCGTCACGACACGCCCTTGCGAAAGCTGGGCCAATGCCGCACCAAGCTCATCGGGAGCCGCCTGGACACGGCCCGCAACCAGCAGGGCAACCGCAAACGTCGCGACGCAAGCGCGTGTCATGCGGCGAGGAGAACGTTCAGAATTCACGTCGATAGTCTCGCAATGATGGAGAGCGCCTTACCGCAGCAAAGGCTCGCGGACGGCGGCACCAACAGAGGTGCGGCCGGGCCCGTCAGGATTGAACTCATTGAACGGCTGCCCCATCAGCGCCGCTACGATGCGGGCCGATGCCTGGCCGTCGCCGTACGGGTTGGAGCGGCCAGCGAAGGTCTCGCCGATTGCCAGGTACTCCAGCACCGTGCGCGTCTCCCGCACGATCGTTTCGCGCTGGGTGCCGACCAGGCGCACCGTGCCGGCTGCGATCGCCTCGGGGCGCTCGGTCACGTCGCGCATCACCAGTACCGGTTTGCCCAGCGCCGGGGCCTCTTCCTGGATGCCACCCGAGTCGGTCAGGATGACGGCAGATCGCTGCATCAGGCGCACAAAGGTCAGGTAGTCCAGCGGCTCGATCAGGTGCACGTTGGGCTCGCTGCTGAGCGCCTGCCGCACCGGCCCGCTGACGTTGGGGTTGAGGTGCACCGGATAGACGATCTGCGCGACGTTGCTGCGTGCAAGATCGCCCAGCGCGGCGATGATCTCGGCAAAGCCCGCACCGAAGTTCTCGCGACGGTGACCGGTCACCAGCACCACGGGTTGCTGCGGATCGAGAAACGCCAGCGTCTGATCCAACTGCACGCGCAGCGCGGCATCGGTGTCGATGCGCGCGGCACTCAGATAGAGCGCGTCGATCACGGTGTTGCCCGTCACGATGATGCGCCCCCCCAGCGACTCGGCCAGCAGGTTGATCCGGGAGCTCTCCGTTGGCGCGAACATCAGGTCGCTCATCACGTCGATCACGCGGCGGTTCATCTCTTCGGGCCACGGCTGCGCGAGGTTTCCGGTGCGCAGGCCGGCTTCCACGTGCCCGATCGGGATTTGCCGATGGAACGCAGCCAGCGCGGCGGCGCAGGCCGTGGTGGTATCGCCGTGCACCAGCACGCGGTCCGGCTTCTCAATGGCGAGTACTTCATCAATCGAAGCAATCAGCCGTGACGCCAGCCCGTTGAGTGTCTGGTTGCCGGTCATCAGCGCGAGGTCGTGATGCGGCCGAACACCGAACAGGTCGAGCACTTGCGACAGCATGGTGCGGTGTTGCCCCGTCACGCAGACGATGGACTCCACGCCCGGCGTCAGCTCAAGTTGCTTGACGACCGGCGCCATCTTGATGGCCTCGGGCCGCGTACCGAAGATGGAAAGGATCTTGGTTGGCATCAGGATTCGTTCTCTTACAAATGCGTCGCTGCGGCCGACATTGGCCACGAAGCGAAACAGACACGGTTCTCAATCCAAGCGGGGCGCGACATTACAGGGCACCAGCGTTCGTATGCAACGCCAGCGGCCATCACCCGGCTCACGACGACTTCAGCAGAAAGGTTGAGCGCGGGCGTGCAGAACTCATCCGCGAGCGCATTTAGCGCTAAACACCTATCCGAAATGCTTGGCCCAATCGCGCTTGGCCCAATCGCCAATCGATCGGTTGACTTGTTCACGTACAGCCCGCCGTACGACGCCCCGGAGCAGCAACACCACACCGGGCGCGCAGCGACACGCGTCAAGTCAACCCGGGAGCACAGCACGCCCGGGGCCAGGAAAACGTCAGCGGAGAATCAGCTCGGGCCGAACAGAAAGTCGACCCGCGTGCCGTAGCGGCACGGGTGTGTCGGTAAATGGGACGTCGTCCCTTTCCGTGTGATGGAAGTGAGCGCCGCAATCCCTTGCTGGGATTCGCGGCGCATCACCGTCGTGCGTTGTTTCATAACCTTCCCCGTCACCAATAGATCCAGACCAACATCGTCCGACCACCAACTCAAGGCTTAAACCTTTTTATTTATTGGATTACTTATCTTTCTTGTTTTCATACCCCCCGATGCCCGCGCACCAGCGCGTCTCGGTGAGTACAGCGATGCGCATACTAGCCCAAGATTTCCCGCCACGTCTTCGCCAACCGGCAGGGAACATTGGTTTTCCAACAATTGTTGATTATTCAACCAGCACTGCTTCACAGCCTCTGGATACTGGTCCGATCATGAAATGAGCACGCCTTGAGCACCCACCAGAAATATCTGTTTGAAAGCAACGACCAATGAAGCACAACCCTATGCACCGCTGCGTTCTTACGCCCCCGGCCGTCATGCGCGGCATTTTGACGCAATACACGCCGAATACCCGGCAAAACAGCGACAGCACCGCGCGCCATTCCTGACTGCGCGCCACCTCCAGCGCCTTGAGGCAACCCGCATGCGCGCTCAGCCCGGTCAATACCGGCACCTTCATCATCCACTATCGGAAAACAGCGCCAATTATCGTGGTACGGAATTACGCCCCACCACCATGCTCTTTTTCAAATAGAGCGCCCCGAAGGACTACCTAGCCTGCTTCACGAAGCGCATTTAATATTTAAAAAAATTCATCCATCATAAAACGGCGAATGCATCTGAATTTCTTGCCACAGCAGGATTAGCGAAGTGGCTCACACAGCACTACCAAAGAAGGCCCACGCGCATTCTTTTTCGATTTCAAATGCAGTTGTACCGATTGAATTTTACAGGAATGCAAAAGCGATATCAGCCTGTCACCCCCACCCGTTCGGGGGGTCCCAATTCAAATACCTTTGATTGAACGACAATTTGTTTTGATAGAACGTCATCTCGCGCTGGCAAACCGCAGCTGCAGAGCAATACGCTGATAAGCCACCCGTATACCGGGGCGCCACGCAACCCCGGACAACCCCAATACGACATTCCATTCGGTCACAGCCCGGCCAGAGCCGCATGGACGAGGGCGCATCTGTCTATCTGACGCCAACCCGCGCGCCTTCGCCCCACCCACAGCTCTGGCCAGGCGCATTTCTCGGGTTTCATGTGCGGTATCAAGCGCAACGGATTGACCATCCGTTATAACCAACCCTATATTGCGCTAGAAGCACACGCTTGCCCCTTCGCCCGCCAGTGGGCGCCCGCTGGCACACCACGCATCCGCATGACCGATTCCGTTTGGACGCCCCTGCTGCTCTCGCTCAAAGTGGCCGGCTGGGCGACCGCCCTCAACCTCATCCTGGGTGTAGGCGCAGCCTACGGGCTGGCGCGCACGCGCAGCCGCCTGCGTGACCTGATCGATGCCGCCCTGACCCTGCCGCTGGTGCTGCCGCCCACGGTGCTGGGCTACTACCTGCTGGTGTTGCTGGGCCGGCGCGGCACGATCGGCGGGTGGCTGGACAGCATGGGCATCCAGCTTGTCTTCACCTGGCAAGGGGCGGTCGTTGCCTCGACCGTCGTGGCGTTTCCGCTGGTCATGAAGTCAGCGCGCGCCGCATTTGAAGGTGTGGATCACCAGTTGGAAAACGCTGCGCGTGTGCTCGGCCTGCCGGAAGCCGCCGTCTTCTTTCGCGTGACCCTGCCGCTGGCTGCGCGAGGCATCGCCGCCGGGGTGCTCCTGGCGTTTGCACGCGCACTGGGTGAATTTGGTGCCACGCTCATGATTGCCGGCAACCTGCCCGGCCGCACGCAGACGCTGTCCGTCGCCATCTACGAAGCTGTGCAGGCCGGTGACGACGCCACGGCCAACACGCTGGTGCTGATCACCTCGCTCACGTGCATCGTGGTGCTGGTGGTGGCTAGCCGCCTGCTGCAAGGGCGCGCACCCAACCTGCAGGAGCAACCGGCATGAGCGCCCATCCCGCTGCGATGGTGGATCTCGTCGTACAGAAAACGCTGACGAGCGCTGCGCGCGTGTTCTCGCTGGACATTGCCGTGCGCTCCGATAGCCGACGCGTGGTGCTCTACGGCCCGTCTGGCGCCGGCAAAAGCCTCGCCATGCGCGCCATCGCCGGCCTGATGACGCCCGACCGGGGCCGCATCGTGCTGAATGGCCGCACGCTGTTCAACCATGCAGATGGCGTCAACCTCAGCACGCAGGAGCGCCGCGTCGGTTACCTTTTCCAGGACTACGCCCTCTTCAACTACCTGACGGTGGCGCAGAACATCGGCTTTGGGCTCAAGCGCGGGTGGTTCAATCCACCTCGTCGTCTGAACGGACAACACGACGCACGCGTGCAGCAGTGGATCGACACCTTCGAACTGGACGCGGTGGCCGCCAACTACCCAACGCAGATCTCCGGTGGACAGCGGCAACGCGTGGCGCTTGCCCGGGCGCTGATCGCCGAGCCCTCCATGCTGTTGCTCGACGAGCCCTTTGCCGCACTGGACCCGGCATTGCGCACACGCATGCGCTCGGAATTGTCGGCATTGCAGCGGCGGCTGGATGTACCGATGCTGATGATCACGCACGATCCGGCGGACGTGGAGATCTTCGGTGACCACGTGTTCGAACTGCGCGATGGCCGTGTCGTGGCCGATGCGGTACGTACGCCCGAGGCGGCGCCACTGTCACCGCACCCGCACCTGACGGCGGTTGCGAACCGCCTGGCCTAGAACACGCCCAGCGCCAGCCCTGTCGCAAGGGCTTCACCCAGTGCGCGGCAACGCTCCAGGTCTTCCTCACCGATCTGCTTGAGCGCCAGGATGGCCTCTGGCGTCTGCGCATGGGTGCAGACAATGATCGGCTCAGCCACAGACCGCAGCCGCCAGCCCGTGGCGATGCGTTCGATCTGCCGCACGGCATTCTGCCCATCGCTGCCAGCACAAACGAGGCAGGCGTAAGGGCGACCGTTGATGCGGTCGAGCGCGGGGTAGTAGCTGCGGTCGAAGAAATCCTTGAGCTGCCCGCCAATGGCGGCCAGGTTTTCCGGCGTCGCGAACAGGTAGCCATCGGCGGCCAGCACGTCGCCGGGGCCCGCCTGCGCGGCTTGGAGCAGGCGCACGGCAACGCTGCCCTCTGCGGCGGCGCCGGCCTGTGCGGCTTCGGCCATCTGCCGCGTGCCGCCCGTCATCGAGTGATAGACGATCAGCAGTGTTTTGGGCGCGGCCATGGGGTTCAGACTCTGGCTCAAGCCAAGCCCAGGATCACGCTTGACGCCTCGAACACGGCCACGGCTTCCACACCTTCAGCCAGGGCCAGCGTTTCAACAGCGGTGCGCGACAGCATGGCCACCAGCACGGTTTCCCCCGCAGACGTCGCGTTCGCATCCAGCAGGCGCAAGCGCACCTCAGCCTGCACCGCGCCATCACGGATTTCCGTCACCACGCACGGCAACTGGTTTTCTGCAGAGAGCCGCCACTCGCCCATACCGTCGCCCGTTCTATCGCCCATTCGGCGCAACAGCATCACGGCCGGTGCCTTGATGAGCGCAACAGCCTGCACGCCCGGGGCCAGCCCCAGCGTTTGCGTGCTTTCCTGCGTGATGGTGGCCACCACGGCCTGACCGCCGGGCAAGCGCAGCGTGACGGCATCATTGACGGCACCGGAGGCCACGGACTCCACCGTGCCGAACAGCGTATTGCGCGCACTCGTGCGCAGCATCAGGCGGCGTAGCACGTTCAGGTCTTCGCTGGCGGCATGGGCGGCAGCATCCAGGCGCTCGACAAAGCGGCGGTGCTCCGCTTCCAGCACGCGGAAGCTATCGATCAGCCGTTGCGCACGCGGCGTCAGCACGCTGCCGCCACCGCCCTTGCCGCCCGTGGTACGCACCACCAGCGGCTCGCCGGCCAGGTTGTTCATGGTGTCGATGGCGTCCCAGGCAGCCTTGTAGGAAAGGCCCACGGCCTTGGCACCCGCCGTGATGGAACCTGTCTGCCCAATGGCGGACAGCAGTTCGATGCGGCCGTGTCCGCCCCAGTTGTCTTCACCGGCGCGCAGCCAGATGGTGCCGTCGAGTTCCAGCATGTCGTCTCGTATTGGATGGAGATTGCAACATGCGGATGTTAACGCCGATTGGGCTCGGGTCACGCCGATCAGGGGTCGATCGGCGCATCGTCAGGCAAGGCGAGCTCAAGCCGCCATCAATCGCGGCGTACGTACATGCATCAGCACCGAGCGCGAGAGCAGCAGCCCACCCAGAAATCCGAACAGCGCGCTGAACAGCGCCATGAAGCTGGCCGATTGCAGCACATCCGGATGCATCGCCAGCATCACGTTGTAAGCGTAACGCGCAGTGAACAGGCCCAGGATCACCACCATTGGCACCCAGCTACCGGGCACGCGCACGGTGGCAGCTGATTCGGAGACGGCGCCGCTGGGCGGCATCACGCGCGTCAACAGGAAGGCCGCTGCAATCGCGGCCAGCCATGCCGCCAGCGCGAGCGCGCTGCCGTGGCTCGCCATCACCACACCGTAGAACGAGTACGCAGCCACCACCAGCGGCAGCACGATTAGCCGCCGGCGCGACACCACGCGTGGCTGCGTCTGGCGCAGGCCAAGCGCAATCAGCAAGGCAAACACCACGAACACCCAGGTGGGCGTATGCGACACGATGGAGGTGATCGATTCGAGCATGGCGGTCTCCCTGTTGGAATGACGCCAGCTTAGGCGCCGCATTCCGCACACGGGAGCGGTTTGCGACGAATGGCAGGAAGGCTGGCGCGAACAGTCAGCCCGAACCGTCGACCGCGTACTCAGCCACGGGCCGCGCGCACCCCGGCATCCACCACCGAGAGGTGTGCCCGCAGCAGCCGGTCGAAGCCTTCCGCCGTCACGGGCTTGCCGATGTAGTAGCCCTGGATTTCCTGGCAGCCGGCCTTGGCGAGAAACTCCACCTGGTCGGCATCTTCCACACCTTCGGCCGTGACGGTCATGCCCAGGGCGCGCGCCATGGCGACGATGGCCTCGGTCAGCGCCACCGAATCCGGGTCATGCGGAATGCCCGTGATGAACGAGCGGTCGATCTTCACGTTGCTGATCGGGAAGCGCTGCAGATACGACAGCGACGAATACCCCGTGCCGAAATCGTCGATGGAAATACGGATGCCCTGCGCGGTGAGCGCGTCGAACATCGGGCGGACTTCATCGGCGCCTCCCATCAGCAGGCTTTCGGTAATTTCCACTTCCAGCGCAGTGGGCGGCAAGCCGACCTCAGCCAGCGTCTGCTCGATCATCGGCACCACATCACCGGCCTGGAACTGGCGCGCTGACAAGTTGACCGCCATACGGAAGTCATAACCCAGTGCCTCGTACCACGTCACCGCCTGTTCGCACGCGCGGCGTAGCACCCATTCGCCGATCGGCACGATCAGGCCAGTTTCCTCGGCCACCGGAATGAACTCGACCGGCGAGATGGCGCCCAGCTTGGTGCTGTTCCAGCGCAGCAGCGCCTCTGCACCAACGATGCGGTGGCTGGCCAGGTCGTACTTGGGCTGGTAGACGAGCTGCAACTCGTTGTTCTCGAGCGCGTCGCGCAGCGCGTTTTCCAGCAGGTAACGGCGCTGCAAGCGGGCGTTGAGCTCGGCCGTGTAGAACTGCGCACGGTTGCGGCCATTCTGCTTGGCGCGGTACATGGCAGCATCGGCCGAACGCAGCAGGTCGGAGCCCGAAATCCCATCGTGCGGATACAGCGCCACACCAATCGACACGCCCAGGTAGTAGCGCCCGTTGACGGTATCAAACGGCTCGCGCATGGTCAGCAGCAAACGTTCGGCCAGCAGCGCGATGCGCTTACCCTCAACGCGCTGCTCAATCAGGATCACAAACTCGTCGCCGCCCAGGCGGGCGATCACGTCGCCGGGGCCAATGCAGTCCGTCAACCGCGCGGCGGCGCTCTGCAGCAGCGTGTCGCCGCAGGCATGGCCGGCGGTGTCGTTCACGCTCTTGAAGCGGTCCAGATCCAGGAAGAACAACCCAAGCTCGCGGCTTTCGTCACGCGCCCGCTCGATGGCGGCATCCAGGTGGGCGATGAAAAAGCTGCGGTTGGTCAGGCCGGTGAGCGCATCGTGCGCAGCAAGATGGCGCAGGCGCTGCTCGGCGCGCTTGATGTCGGTGATATCGGCGAACGACAGCATGATGCTGCTGGGCACCGGCTCGCCATGGCGGCGGATCGGAATGATGTTCTCGCGAATCCAGACCAACTCGCCGGTCTTGAGCAGGAGGCCATAGACCCGCCCCAGGATCGGCTCGCCGCTACGCTTGACGAGTTGTGAAGGCAGGACATCGTGCGCGATCTCGTTGCCGTCTTCGTCGATCACGCGCTGCAGCGGGTCCAGCCGGTTGCGCCCAACCAGTTGCCCGGCACGCACCCGCAGGATGCGCTCGGCGCTGGCATTGGCTGCCAGCACCACGCCGTCCAGGTTCTGGATCAGCACGCCCTCGTTCAAGTGCGAGATGGCCAGGCGATAGCGCTCCTCGCTCTCGGCCAGGCCGCGCTCAATGGTGTCTTTCTGGATGGCGACGCCGGCCAGGTGGGTCACGTCGTCAAGGAAATTCAGTTCTTCTTCGCTCGGCAAGCACGGCTGACGGTAGAACAGCGTGAGCGCGCCCAGCTTGTCGCCACGTGAAGACCGGATCGGCAACGCCCAGGCTGCCGCAAAGCCCGCAGCCAATGCTGCGGTGCGCTCATGCTGCCAACGCGGGTCGGTTGCGATGTCACCAATCAGCGCAGCATTCCCCAGGTAGACCGCACAACCACACGCGCCGGCATCAGGGCCGACGGGCGAGTTCTCCAGCGTGGCAGCGTAGGCCGCGGGCAACGTGGGCGCAGCGGCCACACGCAGGGTCAGGCTTTCGTCCGGGTTGCCCTCAGCAAGCAGCATCACCGCCGCCATGGCATTCGGGTAGACCTGTTCGACGTACAGGCACAAATGGCGCAGCACTGTTGACAGCGTCGCATTGGACGCGAGTTGCGCAAGCACGGCGTTCTCCGAGGCGAGCAGGCGGCGTGCTTTCAAGGCTTCAGCACGGGCCTGTACGGCGTGGCGCTCAAGCGCGTGGCGCGAGCCGGCTTCACGCAGCACCAGCATCACTGCCGGTTGCCCCTCGTGCTCGCACGCAGCCGCTTCACTTGCAACCAGCACATGGGTGTAGTCGACCCGCACCAAGCGGTGCTCGACGGGCTGGGCACCCAAGCCACCGCTCACCATGCGCGCCAGATGCGGCACGGCCTGGCCCACATCATCTGGGTGGATCAGGCCGGCAAGCTGCGCACCTTCAAGCTGCTCCGGCGTCTGCGCATTCATCAAGCGCGCAGCAGCAGGGTTGGCTCGCACGACACGCCCCTCCACCGTCAGCAGCACGGCGTCGGACGACAGGCGCGCCAGCGCATCGAAATCCGTGCCCGTAGCCTGCTCTTCGGCTGCGGTCTGCGCCGGAGGAACAGGTGCCGTTGCCGGGCGCAGCATGGCCTCTGGGGCCAGCTCTGCGTCAACAGGAAGGGCTCCGGCATCGGCCGGATGAGAACGGTTCATCGGGGATACGGTTGCTTGGTCAGCGACTGCGACAGGAAATGCAGCCTACACGCGTTTCGACCTTATCCACAACGGCACGCCAGCGGAAAACTGAAGAGCGCTCTGCGCGATTTGCCTGAGCGCCAGTACGGTGCCCAAAGAAAACCCGCGCTCAGTTGACGAGGCGCGGGTTGAAATCTCTGGACCGTGTCGATCTGTTCCAGAGAGGAGAACCGACCCACGAAGCGACGGGCACATAGCTGCCGCGGCATCGCTTCCATGCTTTAAATAATAGTGTCCCGCCCAAAAAAACAAAGCGCGGAAAAGGCAGGGTATTCCATCCCTTTTCATAATCCGCCCCATTTTTCCCGACACCCTTTTTTTGGCACTGCACGAACCCCTTTGCTGCTTGTCCCGCCTGGGTGCACTGGCGCTTCTACGATGCACTGCACTGTGATACCGATGGCGCATATAAATCCCCCCGGCATATTGGTTGCTCGGAACATGCGCGCGAATGTTCTGCGTCTGGCTCGACATCGGCCGATTATGTCGATTGCATGCATCATTTTGCGCAGGGTGCATCACCCCCACGCGGACGATGGGGCAGTTTGCCGCGTCAAGTTTCGACACGAAGTGCCGTTACACTCCAGAGATCCCGCCTGCCCGCGTTGCTTTACAGGCGCACTCTGACCCCCGTGCTTTGACCGTCATGCCGTCTCTTTCCAACATGTCCCGATCGTCGTCGGCGTCGCCCGTGTTGCGGCGTTCCACGCGATTGCTGATTGCCGTAGCGACATTGGCCGCGCTGGTGACATTGCCGCGCGCGCATGCCTCAACGCAGCCCAGTGCACCGGCCGCTGCCGAGCCGTCGGCAACCACCTCAACAACGGCAGCCAAGACCGGAAAAGAAGGCAAGGCCCCCACCTGCCAGGCCATCATGCAGCGCCTGTCGGGCAGCCTGGCCGGCACGCCCAGCCGCGCCGACAAGCCTGGCGCGGTGATGGTCGACTTCGAAAAATCCGGCGTGACCATGGCCTGCAGCCACTCCGACGCCGTCGCCATTCCGGTTCCAGGCAACGCCAAGCCACGATGACCACCACCGCAATCGCACGCGGTGTGCTGGCCTGCATGCTGGCCGGACTGGCCATGACTGTTTTCAGCGCGATCGGCGCCGAACGCTGGATCACGCTGCCCGATCAACCAGACAGCTATGCCTCGCTCGACGCCGGCAGCATCCAGCGCATGCCCAGCGGCCCGATCAGTGCCTGGGTGCGCGTGGAGGCCTCCAACCGCGCGGGCATGCGTTCATTGCAGCGCATGCTCGGCGCCTTCCGTGGCGACATGGCCGACTTCCTCTACACCGTCGACTGCCGCAGCCGGCAGTTCTCCGTCTCGCGCGCCAAGCTGTACCAGGGCGCCATGACCGTCAGCGAGAAACAGTTCGCCAACGACGCCAACTGGCAACGCGTGGATGGCGTGGGCCTGGCGGGTGCGGTGGCGCACGAACTCTGCCCGGGCTAGCGGCCGAAGCCGCCCCGCACCGGCGGCGCGATCGTTGGTAACATCGACGCGTGCGCCCCACCCACGACCCCACTTCGCCTGATCCACGCGTCACCGCAGACGCCAGCGTCTTCGGTACGCTCGCGCGTGGGTCGCGCGCATCGCTGGAGCGCGTCGTCAATCTGGGCGATGGCGTGACCGCCGCCATCTGGTGCAACGAGCACGACGAGGCGCACTACGTCCAACCGGGTCACCACACGCTGTCGGTGTATCTGCAAGGTGGCTACACCACGCACCGGCAGGACTTGCCGAACCTGTTCGGCGCGCCGGGCCGTGTGTGCATGTTGCCGGCCGAGCACGAATCTGCCTGGGTAATCGAGAAGCCGATGCGCTTTGTCCACCTGTACTTCGCACCCGATGCTTTGGCCGGGCATGCAGTGCGTTTGCTCGACGCCGAGCCGCGCCTGTTTACCCTGCACGACCGCACTTTCATTGAAGACGCGCACCTCGCGCAATCGTGCGCGCGCATCGCCCAACTCGACTGGTCCGACCTGGACGACCGCATGCGTGCCAACGCGCTGGCCAATGACACGCTGTCGTATCTCGTGCAGACGCAGGGCCGTACACGCGCGCTGGCGGTGCGTGGCGGGCTGGCACCGCATGTGTGCCGCCGCATTGCCTCACGCATTGAAGCCGAGCTGCACTTGCTGCTGTCGATCGGGGAGCTGGCGGCAGAGGCCAATCTGTCGGAATTTCACTTTGCGCGGATGTTTCGCGCATCGTTTGGGGTGGCGCCGCACGAGTGGGTTCTGCAGCGGCGCATTGCACGCGCGCAAGACCTGCTGCGATCGACCACGCTGCCGCTGGCAACGATTGCCGAACGCTGCGGCTTTGCCAGCCCGAGCCATTTCAGCCGGCGCTTTGCCACCCAACTGGGGGCATCGCCCTCGCGCTATCGGCAGGCTTGGCAAGGCAAGTAACACGCTTGTCTGTCGCACAAAAAACGAACGACCGTATTTCAGCAACCGCTGAAGAGTGGCGCCGGCCCTAGCGTTTTCCACGATAGAGCTGTCGTGTGCAGTGCAGTAATTTGGAAGTGGGTTCCCCATGGAGAGCACCATGTTTACCCATATCCTCTTGCCGACCGACGGCTCCGAGCAATGCCGCAAGGCAATCGACGGCGCATTGAAACTCGCGCGCGCCACCGGTTGCCGCCTCACCGCTTACACGTGCATCGAAGAATTCCCCAACATGGCGTATTCCGCCGGGGTGGGCGAGTGTCCGCACGCGCACTACATGGAGCAGGTGCAGGGCTACGCGAAAGACTGTATCGACCGCATTGCTGAGCGCGCCCGGGAAGAAGGCATCCAGTTCGACAGCGATGTCTCGCAATTTTCCGAGCCGTACCTCGGCATTCTGGATGCGGCGAAGCGGCACGCGTGCGACGTCATCTTCATGGCATCGCACGGGCACCGCAGCCTGATGGGCCGATTGCTGATCGGCAATGAAACGCGCAAGGTGCTGACTTACGCGCAGGTGCCGGTAGTGGTCTACCGCTAGCGGCAGTAGACCACCAGGCAAGTCTGATTACATTGCCGCCAGTTCTTGCGCGGGTGCGTCTTCGCCCTGTTCAAGCTCGGCCACGCGCCGCGCTTCGCGATCGGTAATCTGCTTGCGCTGCTCTGGCGTCAGCACCTGCATGATCTTGGCGCCGGCTTGCGCGCGCAGTTGGGCTTCTTGGGTGACTGCGCGGCCCAGCGCTTCGGACAGCGTGCGCACGCGTGCTTCATCGTATTGGCCGGACATCACCATCTGACGCAGGTCACGACGCGCATGTGCGACAGCCTTGTGTTGCTCGCGCTCCTGCGGCATCTGCGCGTACTTGATCGCGAAAATCTTGTCGCGCTGTTCTTCGGTCAGCTTCAGGCCACGCAGGAAGAACTCGCCGCCGTGGTGGTGCCCGCGCTCCATACCGTGCGGTCCGGGTTGGCCAAAGCCGGGGCCCTGCCCCCGGCCCATCATGCCGGGACCATGCCCAGGCATCGGCGACATGGGAACTGCGTCGGGGGCGGCCGTCTGGGCCAGCGCGGCGCAAGACAAGAGAAGCCCGGCAGCAACGGCAACCAGGCGGCGGGAAGTCACAGCGATCATGATGAAGCTCCTGATGAGAACGTCGGCCGCGCATGTCAACCATGCCAGCCATACGCTCACTGTAGCCATCGATGTCGCACCAAAGGTGGGCAAACGGAGGAGTTTTCTTGAACGCCCGTTACGCCGCAATCGGCATGCAAACGCGTCACGTGTATCAGGCGTCGAGCCGGTATCCCACGCCGTAGACCGAGTGGATCATGTCGGTGCCGGGGCTCAGCAACTCCATCTTGCGGCGCAGATTCTTCACGTGCGTATCGACCGTGCGATCGGTCACGATGCGATGGTCGTCGTAGATCTGTTCAAGCAGATTCGCGCGCGAGAGAATGCGCCCCGGCGCACCGGCCAACGCCGCCAGCAAACGGAACTCCACGGGCGTCAGGTCCAGGCGTTGCCCGCGCAGCGTGGCCGAATACGCGGTGCCATCGATTACGAGCGCACTCTCTGGCGTGCCACCGCCACGTTGCGCACGCCGCAAAATGGTCTTGATGCGCGCCACCAGTTCGCGCGGGCTGAAGGGCTTGCAGAGGTAGTCATCTGCGCCGAGCTCGAGGCCGAGCAGGCGGTCGATCTCTTCCACACGCGCGGTCACCATGACGATGGGGACCTCGCTGAAAGTCCGCACCTCTCGGCAGATTTCCAGGCCGTCTTTTCCGGGCAGCATCAGGTCGAGCACCACCAGTTCGGGCATGGCCTCGCGCACGCGCTGCACCGCGTTCGTACCGTCGGCCAGCCACTCGGTTTCATAGTGAGCGGCACGCAGATAGTCGATCGTCAGTGCGGCCAGTTTGGGTTCGTCTTCAATGATCAGAATCATGGTCGGCAAGCGGATCAAGCAGATCAAGAATGGGCAGGCGGATGAGGATCCAGAGCCCGCCCAGCGGCGAAGGTCTGGCCTCAATGGTGCCGCCGTGTGCGGCAATAATGGTCTGACACAGGCTCAGGCCCAGCCCGGCACCGCCCTGCGCACGGCTGCGTGAAGGGTCGGCGCGGAAGAGCCGGTCAAAGATGCGCGGCAGCATCGCTTCGGGCACGCCCGGCGCGCTGTCCTGCACGTCGATCTGTTGCCAGTGGCCGTCCTGGTGGACGTGTACGCGCAATGTGCCGCCCGCGTCGGTGTAGCGCAGCGTGTTCTCCAGCAGGTTCTGCATGACCTGGCGCAGGCGCTGTGGGTCGCCGTTCACCATGGCGTCTTGCGAAGGCACGCTCGGCACATCGAGCTGCAGCGCGATGCCCTTCTCCATCAGGCGCGGCGTAAAGCCCTGCACGGCACTGCACACGGTATCGGCCAAATCCAGCGCTTCCATGTGGAAGGCCAGCGCCCCCACATCAGCCAGTGACAGCTCGTACAAGTCGTCGATGAGTTTGCTGAGCGTGGCCACTTCAGCCTGCAGCGAGGCCAGCGAGTTGACCGTCAACGGTCGCACGCCGTCTTGCATTGCCTCCAGTTCACCACGCAGCACGGCCAACGGGGTACGCAGCTCGTGCGAGATATCAGCGGTAAGTTGGCGACGCATTTTCTGGTTGGCTTCCAGCGATGCCGCCAAGTGGTTGAAGTCTGCCGCCAGCTCGCCAAGTTCATCGCGCGAATGCACGTCGACACGGGTAGCGTAATCGCCGTCGGCCATGCGGCGGGCGGCATCGGTCAGCCGTCGCATTGGTGCAAGCAGCCCGCGCGCGAGCAACACCGCCACCAGCGCGGCCAGCAATACCGACAACCCGGCGATGATCCATGTTGCACGCAGTTGCTGCCCAAGAAAGGCTTGGTCCGCACCTTCGGGCACACGCATGCGCGCCGGCATGGCCAGCCAGCCGATGGTCAGATCATTGTGGCGGAGTTCATGCCATTTTGCGGTGGGCCCCAGCGGTGGCCCATCGCCAACGATGACGTGGCGCTCGGCATCCAACAGCCAGATCGGCGAACGCGGCATCGGCGGCGGCTCCCCAGACGGGTGCGAAGGCAGGCTGCCGGCGCGGGCAACATCCGGCGGCGGCATACCACGACCCATGTCGGGCGGAAGCGGATCAAAGCGGTGACCCGGCGGCGGGTCGAGATGCTCGCCACCCATGCCGTTGCCACGGGCACGGGCGCCTTCGCGGCGCAGCAGCCGGAACCACGCCTGGCGGTCGTTGCGCAGGAATTCCCAGTTGCCGTGCTCGGCGTACGCAGCCTCAACGCCGCGGGCGAGCACGGTCATGCGCTCCGCCTCGCGCGTGTTGACGTACTCAAGAAAGTTGGCGTCGAAGCGCCATCGCACGGCCGCACCCATGGCAAGCGCCACGACGATGCTCAACGCGAACAGCACAACGAACAGCTTGGAGGTAATGCCGAAAGACGGACGCATGGATGGATGCCAACACACTGTCGCCCGCCCCAGCGGGGACGATTCCCGCATGGCCAAGCGTCAGGCTCTGCGCCATCTTACCGGGTGACACCGGGGCGGGATGTCTTGAGGATAACAACCGCATGGCGCCAGAAATTGAGCGAAATGAGAAGAACACGTTCCACGGCGTTTCGATATGGCGTCGCGTGCACGTGCCGCGGTCGGCCGCCTCGTTGCGCCCTGCTCCCTAAAGCACGCTATGCTGCTGCATTCGCCCTCCTGCCAGGAGACCCGCCTTGCCCAGCCGGCCGGCCCAGACTGCTTTCTCGATGCTCCGCTGCGCCATGCACGGCGTGGAGGCCGTTGCCGCCGACTCCGTCCATACCTTCCCGCGCCATACGCACGAGCAGTTCGGCATCGGCATTGTCGACCGGGGTGCACAGAAGTCCTTCAGCGGACGCGGCATGGTGGAAGCCGGTGCAGGCGACGTCATCATGGTCAACCCGGCCGAGGTGCACGATGGCATACCAATCGACGGCACGGGCCGTGCCTGGCGCATGCTGTATTTCGACCCGGGCACGGTTGGCACACTTGCGCATGATCTCCTGATCGGCAAGGACAATGCCGAATTCGACCGCCCTGTCTCGCGCGACGCCAACCTTGCGCGGCGCGTCCGCCTGTTGTTCGGGCAAATGACGGCACCCGCCGCGCAATGCGATGCACTGCTGCGCGAGCAGTTGCTGCTATCGGTGCTGGCCGATGCGCTGCACACCGCCAACCGCCACGCCGACGATGCCCCCGACGCCATCCGCATTGCGCGCATGCGCATCGACGATGACCCCGCCGCCGCGGTCTCCCTGCTCGACCTTGCCCAAGAGACCGGTCTCAGCCGCTTTCAGGTGTTGCGCGGCTTTGCGCGTGTCACGGGCCTCACGCCGCATGCCTATCAATTGCAGCGGCGCGTTGCCCTCGCGCGCCGGCTGATCGCCCAGGGTCTGCCGCTGGCAGAGACCGCCGCGGCCTGCGGTTTTGCAGACCAAAGCCACATGACCCGCCAGTTCGTGCGCAAGTACGGCATATCGCCGGGCATGGTGGCGGCGGCGCGGTAGCCAGCCACCCCGCCCTCGTCCCTGCAATTTCGTTCAAGACGTGCGCTTCGGGCGCGGCCATCCTGCGGGCTTTCACAGACGCAGGGTTCGACATGTCCAGACGCCTCGAAGGCTGCCTCTACCTCGCGCTTGCGATGGTGCTGGTGGGCAGCACGGTTACGGCCAGCAAGATCATCGCTGCCGGGCTCCCGCCATTCACCGCCACGGCGTTGCGCTTTGCGATAGCGCTGCCGCTGTTTCTCATTGCCATGCGCATGACCGGTGCGCGCTGGCCCGTGCTTTCACGCAAGGCATGGGGCCTTCTGTTCCTGCAGGCGGCGGCCGGCAGCGTGGGCTACACGACGCTGCTGATCTCTGGGCTTCGGCATACGTCGGCGGCAGATGCGGGCGTCATCATCGGCACGTTGCCGGTGGTATCCGCGCTCATTGCCATTGTGGTGCTGGGCGAACGGCCAGGGCGCGCGGTATTGGGGGCGATTGCACTGGCAACGGCCGGCGTGTTGGCCATCGCGTTCCAGCCAGGTAGCGACGCCGCGCATCCGCTCGCGGGCAACGTGCTGGTGATTGGCGCGGTCGTCTGCGAAGGGCTGTTCATCCTGCTCAACAAGCGGTTGCGCACACCCGTGCCACCGCTGGCGCTATCGACGCTGATGAGCATGTTTGGCTTGCTGACGGCCTTGCTGCCCGCCTTGTGGGAAGCCCCCTGGCAACTGCATGCCTCCGCCCAGGCAACGCACGCACTGGCCGCTATTGCCTACTACGCCATCGTGCCCACCGTCGGTGGCTTTGTGCTCTGGTATGCGGGGGCCGCACGCGTAAGCGGTGCAGAGGCTGCGCTCTTCACCGCGCTCGCGCCGGTGGCCGCAGTCGCGTTTGCTGCCGTGCTGCTCGGTGAGGTGGTCAGCGTGCGGCAGATCAGCGGTATCACATGTGTGCTGGCGGCGGTGTTGAGCCTCGCCTTGGCGCGTTCGTCTGCACCGACTTCTTCCCGACCCAAGGAATCCACCTGACCATGCACTTCATTCATGCCCCACAGATCTGGCAAGACTTTCCCGAACTCGTGCCAGGCGTGCTGTCCGTCGAGGGTGTCCGACAAGATGCTTGCGTCGATGCGGGGATTGCCCGCCTGCAGGCAACCGCACGCGCTCGGTTGGCAGGCACACCGGAAGGCGAATTGCCAGAAATCCAGGCGTGGCGGCGCGCATTCTCGCGCATGGGCCTGAAACCCACGCAATACCGCTGCGCTGCGGAATCGCTCTTGCGGCGCTTCAGGAAGGATGACGCGCTACCGCAACTGCACCCGCTGATCGACGTCTGCAACGCGGCCTCGCTGGCATTTGCGATTCCGGTGGCAGCGTTTGATGCAACGGCCATCGACGGGCATCTGACCGTCCGCCGCGCCACTGGCGACGAGCGCTATCTGACCTTCGCCGGCGAAATCGAGCAGCCCGATGTGGATGAGGTGATCTTTGCCGATGGCGCCGACCATGCGCATGCGCGCCGCTGGTGCCACCGCCAGAGCGGCGATTCAGCCGTCCGCGCAGACACATCGGGCGCGTTGATCGTGGCGGAGGGCATGCACGCAAACGCAGCGGCAGACGTGCGTGCGCTGCTGGAAACGCTGGCGGCAACACTGACGGCTGCCGGGATGCGGGTCTCGGCGCCGCGCCTGCTGAGTGCGGCGGCGCCGGAATACGTGGCTTAGGCTTCGGCGTCGGGCGCCGTCACCTCTTCCATGCGCTCGATGCGCACACGCACAATGCGGCGGCTGCCAGCTTCAAGGATGACGAAACGCAGGTCGTGGCGCACCAACGTGTCGCCCACCTCAGGCAGACGATCCCACTGGTTGAACAGGTAGCCGCCCAGGCTCGTGGCGCCGCCACCTTCGTCGAGCAGCCAGTCGACGTGCAGCACGTCTTCGAGCTGGCGCAGGTCGGCCTCGCCAGCCACCTCCCAGCAGCCTTCGCTCGCCTGCTCCACGTCAAGGCGCTCGTCTTCGTCGGGAAACTCCCCGGCAATGGCTTCCAGCACGTCGATGGGCGTCACCACGCCCTGCACCACGTCCAGGGGATCGATCACCAGCAGCATGCGCCCGCGCGCGCGCTTGAGCAGATCCATCAAGCGCAGGATGCCGACGTTGTCCGACACCTTGAGCGCGGGCTTGACCGAGCGCTCCACGTCGATGGTGCCGCGCGTGTCGAGGTCCCCCATCAGATCCTTGGCGCGAGCCACGCCCACCAGGTCATCCAGGCCGCCTCGGCAGACCGGAAACTGGTTGTGCGGCACCGCCAGCAACAACTTGCGCGTGGTTGCCGCATCGGCCTCCAGGTCCACCCACGAAATGTCGTGGCGCGGCGTCATGACCGAACGCACCGAGCGCTCGGCCAAATCCAGCACGCCGCTGACCATGCTGCGTTCTTCGGGGCGGAACACAGCCTCGGGCGCGGGCTGGTCCGCATGGGGCGCGGTTTCGTGGGCCTCGGCATCGGCCGGGGTACCGCGGCGGTCGCCCAGCAGGCTCAGCACAGCGTCGGCAGTGCGCTCACGCAGCGGGCGGCGGCGCTCGTAGCGCACGGTATTGCGTTGCGCCACTTGGTTGAAGAACTCGATCAGGATCGAGAAACCGATGGCCGCATACAGATAGCCCTTCGGAATATGAAAGCCCAGCCCTTCCGCCACCAGGCTGAAACCGATCATCAGCAGGAAGCTCAGGCACAGCACCACCACGGTGCGATGCGCGTTGACGAAGTCCGTCAACGGGCGCGACGCAAACAGCATGGCGCCCATGGCGATCACCACGGCGGCAATCATCACCGGCAGATCATTGACCATGCCCACCGCGGTGATGACGGAGTCGATGGAGAACACCGCGTCCAGAATCACCACCTGCGCGATCACGTTCCAGAACTTGCCGTGGCCGGTGCCGTGGCTCTCGTCCTGAGGCTCGCCATCCAGGCGTTCGTGCAGCTCAGATGTAGCCTTGAACAGCAGGAAGAACCCGCCCAGCAACAGGATGATCGAGCGCCCCGACAGATCCACCGACCCGATCGTCAGCAGCGGCTTGGTAAGCCCGATCAGCCATGACATGGCCATGAGCAACACCACCCGCATCCCCAGCGCCAGCCCCAGGCCGATCATCCGGGCACGATCGCGCTGCGCTGGCGGCAGCTTGTTGACGAGGATGGCAATGAAAACGAGGTTGTCGATGCCGAGAACGATCTCGAGCACCACCAGGGTGAACAGGCCGATCCAGATGGACGGGTCAGCAAGCCAAGTCATAGGGAGAAGTCAGTGACAGCGCAAATGCAATGCGCCGATGATAACCGCAGCGCACGCATGGCCCGCGCTGCGGCAGAGAACGCAACAAACGGGCCGGGCGTCCGTGCGCTCAGCGCTGGGCCATTTGGGAAGCCCGGGCGGCTTGTCCGGCCGGTTTTTCCTGCACGGGGCGATAGCCGTCGGTCAGCGTCTTGAGGAAAGCGACAATGTCGCGCACGTCAGCCTCGGAGAGCACCGGCTTGTCTCCGGGCTTGCCACCAAAGGGCGGCTCCATGTTGACGTTGGCGCGGTACTGGGCCGGCAGATCGTCGAACTTGTCGACGGTGCCGTCGGCCTTGCGCGGATACCACTTCTGCGGCTGGGTATCGCGCTGGGCGTAGAAACGCACCGCATCTTCCAGCGTGTGGATGGCGCCATTGTGGAAGAACGTCTTGCGCAGCGCCACGTTGCGCAGTGACGGCGTGCGGAAGCGGCCGCAGTAGTCGGCGCGGTCCTTCAGGTCCGTTCGGTCAGGGCCGCACAGGCCCAGGTCAAAGAACGCCGGATCGGCATTGGCTGCCAACGTGCGGTTGCGTGGCACGCCCACCGCAATGTGGCCGAAATCGGTGAACGCAGGAAAGGCGCCGTCCTGCTTGATTGCGCTCACGTGGCACGAGGCGCAGTTGCCCTTGGCTGGGTCGGCAAAGACTTGCAGGCCGCGCATCTCCTGCGGCGACAGTTTGACCTGTTTGCGCAAGAACGCGTCGTACTTGCTGTCGTACGGATAGAACTCCGACGGCGTCTGCTGAAACACCTCCAGCGCCATCAGAGCGGCGCGGAAAGCCGTGTCTTCATTGTCGAGAATGTCGTCGCCGAACACCTGGCGGAACGTCTGCGCGTGACGGCCATTGCGTAGCTTGGCCACCACCGCATCCGGCGTGCCGTTTGCCATTTCGTGCGCAGAAAGCAGCGGGATGCGTGCCTGGTCGTGCGTGGAGGACACTCGGCCGTCCCAGGTGTAACCGCCGGTCGGGCCCTGGTCTTCGGAATCGTTGCCATCGTTCTCGTAGAAGTGCTCGGAGAACGGCGGCACATTCTGGATGTAGCGCAATGACGGTGCGGCGCGCACGCCGGTCTTGTGCATGTCGGTGCCACCCAGCTGCACCGACAGATCGTTCGGCGGGCCGTAGGCGTGCGTGGGGCTATGGCAGCTTGCGCAGGACTGCTTGCCCGAGGCAGACAGTGCGGGATCAAAGAACAGCGCCTTGCCCAGTGCCGTCATCGCTGGCACCGACGGACGGCGCGTCGCCATCATCGTGTAGAAGGCCTTTTCATAGGCCGGTGCTGACGGTGCGAAGGCAGCCACCGGCTTGGCTGCGGATGCGGGGGCTGACGGCACCGAGGCCGCCGCGGCCTGCGCCGACGAGGGCTCGCCGCGCTCGCACGCAGCCAACCCGGCAAGCGCAAGCGCCGAAACAGCGATCACGCGAAACGTGGCAACAGGCAAAAGGCAGCGCATTGGCGGTGGGCGGAATATTGGGAGCCTTGCAACTTAGCATGCAAGTGATGACACTTTGATGTCGTCAAACCTCTGTCACGTCAGCCCTTGGAGAACGTTCATGGTGGCAAATGTCTTCAAACGTTCGGTGGTGCCCCTGCTCCTCCTGATGATGGTTATCACGATCAATTGGACCGAGACTCGCTTCAGGCCAACGTTTTCATCATCAACTTGTCACACAGGAAGCCCAGACTCCGGCTCGCTTTCGTCCCCCACACAACAATCCAGGGAAATCATGAGCCGAGCATTCCGTCTTCTGCCGCTGACCGCGCTGGTCGCGGCCAGCATGTCCGCCTGTGGCGGCAGTGACTCGAACAGCAGCGCCTCCACCCAGTCCACTTCGGGCGTGGTGACCGGCAGCTACTTCGAGCATGCCAAGGTCTGTATCGATGCCAACAACAACGGCAAGTGCGATTCGGGTGAAACCAGCACCTATACCGATGCCAATGGCGCGTACACGCTGAGCGGCACGGGCGCCATCACGGTGGAAGTCGGCACGGATGCTTTCCGCAACGACCCGGCTACGGGCGCCCACAATGCCATCACGCAACCGCTGGTGTTCCGCGCACCGGCCGGCGCCGCTGGCGTGATCAGCGCAATCTCGACGGAACTGGCTGCCCTGATGGACAGCAACGGCGGCGACATCAATGCTGCCAAGACGGCTCTGGCCGCACGCCTGGGCGTGACGATCGACAAGCTGCTGGAAGACCACAACAAGGAAAGCGACGCCAACATCAAGGCGGCGCTGCAGGCTGAAATCGATCAGGCCATCGCGCTCATCGCCGATGCCGTCGCCAGCGGCGGCGACATCAACAAGGGCATCCGCGACGGCGTTGCCAAGCGCATGGCGCTGAACAACAACGTAAAAACCATCGTCGTGATCTACGCGGAAAACCGCGGCTTCGATAACCTGTACGGGCTTTTCCCGGGCGCCAACGGCATCCCTGGCGTGAACCAGACCTCCACCGGCTCGTTCGTCGCGCAGAAGGACTTTGATGGCTCCGTGCTGCCAAGCCTGCCGCCGACCTGGGGTGGTCTGACCGCCGCCGGCCAGACCGTGACGCTGCCGCAAGCCAGCACCACCGGCTGGGCCAATAAGCCCTTCCAGATCGACAATCCGAACGGCATCAACGGTACGACCACCGTGGTTGGGCAGAACGTCATCACGCGCGACCTGGTGCACCGCTTCTATAACAACCAGATGCAGATCAACGGCGGCAAGAACGACATGTTCGCTGCCTACTCCGACGCGGGCGGTCTGTCACTGGGCTACTACGACGGCAGCAAGATGTCGATGTGGAAGATCGCCCAGCAGTACACGCTGGCGGATAACTTCTTCCAGGGCGCCTTCGGCGGCTCGTTCCTGAACCACCAGTACCTGATCTGCGCTTGTGCGCCGATCTACCCGAACGCAAAGACCTCGGTTGCCAGCGGCAACATCTCGCAAGTCACCGTCAACGCCAATGGCATCCCCGTGCTCAACCCGGGCACGAACAACCCGACCTCGGTCCTGTCGGGTGCCCCGGTCTATGCCAAGGACAGCACGCTCACGGCCGACGATGGCTCGGGCGTGTTCTACGCGGTCAACACGATGCAGCCGCCGTACCAGCCGTCGGGCAACGGCGTGGCCAGCGGCAACGCTGCCTATGCGGATCCGACCAAGGCATCGACCATGCCGGCGCAATCGCAACAAGCCAACATTGGTGACCTGCTGACAGCCAAGGGCGTGAACTGGGCCTGGTACGCCGGCGCCTGGAACGCGGCCATCGCCGACGCCCCGAACGCCACGCGCAGCGTGATCTACGGCGGCACGATCCAGTTCCAGCCGCACCACCAGCCGTTCAACTACTTCACGCGCTTCGACCCGGCCACCACCACCGGTACCGCCGAGCGGGCAGCCCACCTGAAGGACTACGACGCCGCCTTCCTGCAAGACGCTGCCGCAGGCAAGCTGCCGGCTGTGACGTTCTACAAGCCGCAGGGCAACCTGAACCAGCACGCCGGTTATGCCAACGTGGCTGACGGTGACGCCCACATCGCAAACGTGATCGCCCAACTGCAGCAGAGCCCGCAGTGGAAGAACATGGTGATCGTTGTGACGTATGACGAAAACGGTGGCTTCTACGACCACGCCACGGTGCCGAAGGCTGACCGCTGGGGCCCGGGTACGCGCATCCCGGCGATCATCGTGTCGCCGTTCGCCAAGAAGGGCTTCGTTGACCACACCCAGTACGACACGGCTTCGGTGCTGCGCCTGATCACGCACCGCTTTGCCCTGCCGACGCTGCCGGGTCTGAAGCAGCGCGACGATGCGCTCGTCTCCAACGGCAACAAGCCGATGGGCGACCTGACCAACGCGCTGGACTTCTCGCAGTCGCAATAACGCCTGCAAGCGCAGTCCTCATGAAAAAGGCAGTCAGGAGACATTCCTGGCTGCCTTTTTCTTTGCCTACTTGCCTTTCTTCTTGCCAGCAGGCTTTTCGCTCGCCAGGCTCTCCAGCCGCATCCCCACCTTGATCGTCACCTGCCAGTGAGCGATCTTGCCGTCCACCAGGTGGCCGCGCGTCTCGAGCACTTCAAACCAGTCCAGGTACTTCAGCGTCTCGCCGGCCCGGGCGATGGCATTGCGGATGGCCGCATCACTTGACTCCGGTGAAGACCCCACCAGTTCGATCATCTTGTAGGTATGGGAACCCATATCGCCTCCATGTTGGTCTGGGTGTCGTGCAGAAGGTCTCCTGCAGACTGCACGCTGAACGCGGTCACCACAGAGCGTGCGCCACGTCACTTACCAGAATGGCTGCTGCTGCCCCACTCTGCCAGCCCATTTTTTGGTGGGCGAACTGAATGCCTGGCGGTTAATTGCGTTTACAAATTTGACAAAGCTTGTCACGCCGACCGACGCGGCGCGTCAAACCTGGCCAGGGCATCTGCTTGAACTGTCATATTTCGCAGGTACCCTGCGCGGCTTTTGTATGACATCACGGCATTCTGCCGCTGGCACAGAACGTGCCTAGGTAGTCCACCCGTGTCCCCATGAGGAGGCGCCATGCGCCACCCCGCCCAACAAGCTATCGCCACGCCCCCGCTTTCCCGCACGTCGTCTGCATCGCCGTCCGACACCTCGCGCCTGCTGGCCGAGACTGTCGCCTTCCATATCGAACGCAGCGGGCGCCGCATCGAGGCCACCTACTCGGCCCGCAACGGCATCGTCACGGTCAAACATCAGGGCAAATCCCTGTCCACCTATTCTCCGCAGGGCGATTTCAAGGCTGTTGCACGTCAACTGCTCAGCGTCATGCTGACCATCTGAACACACAGCGCAGCCGGACGGCCCTCAGCCCGCGGGCAGTGGTCATGGTGAAAGTTCCTGTAATGGTTTGCCGGCCGTTCCGCCCATTCAGCGCCCGCACGGCCGAACGCTTGTGGCCCACATCCGTTACGATGACGGGCATCCCGTTCATCACTTTTGCAGACTGCCGGTTTCCGGCGCGCATTCACCGTGTCTGGCGACGCCGGCCTTTCCTCGTCTTCCGTACCTGCGCCTTCAGCGATAGCGCTGTCGCACGCGCCCTTCTCCTACCCCGCCTTCCGGCTGTTCTGGTTCACCAGGCTATCCACCACCTTCGCCTACCAGATGTTCGGTGTGGCGGTCGGCTGGCAGATCTACGACCTCACGCGCAGCGCCTACGTGCTCGGGCTGGTGGGCCTCGCCCAATTCCTGCCTTCAGTGGTGCTGGTACTGGCTTCGGGCCATATCGCCGATCGCTACGACCGGCGCCGCGTGGTACGTGCATGCCAGGCCATCGAGGCACTGGTGGCCATTGCGCTGTCGGTCATGGCGTTCAACGGGCACGCCGGCGTGCAGTCGATCTTCCTGTGCGTGGTGGTGATCGGCGCGATGCGCGCATTCGAGACGCCGACGCTACAGGCGTTGCTGCCATCGCTGGTGCCGCCGCAGGCGTTGCCACGCGCCGTGGCGTTGTCCAGTTCGGCTGGGCAGACCGGCGTCATTCTGGGGCCGGCGCTGGGTGGCTTCCTCTATGTGGCCGGCGCGCCGGTGGTGTATGCCACGGCAGCCGGGCTCTTTCTACTGGCGCACGTCCTGCTGGCGTTCGTGCGCATGGAGCGCGTGGTACCGGTCAGTACACCGGTGAGCCTGCAGTCGCTGTTCGCGGGCATCGCTTTCATCAAAGGGCGGCCGGTGGTGTTGGGCGCCATCTCGCTCGACCTGTTTGCCGTGCTGCTGGGGGGCGCAACGGCACTGCTGCCGATCTATGCGCGCGACATCCTGGGCACCCAGGCGTGGGGGCTGGGGCTGCTGCGCTCTGCGCCGGCTGTGGGCGCACTCGGGATGGCGCTCTTTCTTGCACATCGGCCGCTGGAGCAGCGCGTGGGCAAGATCATGTTCACTGCCGTGGCGGTCTTTGGGCTGGCAACGCTGGTGTTCGGGGTTTCACGCTGGCTGCCGCTGTCGATGCTGGCGCTGGTCGTGCTGGGCGCGTCAGACATGATCAGCGTGGTGATCCGGACCTCGCTGGTGCAACTCGATACGCCCGATGCGATGCGCGGGCGCGTGAGTGCAGTCAACTCGGCCTTTGTGGGCGCATCCAACCAGCTGGGCGAGTTCGAGTCGGGCATGGTGGCTGGGCTGCTGGGGCCGGTGCCCTCGGTGGTGATGGGCGCGCTCGGCACGCTGCTGGTGGTGGCGATCTGGATGCGCCTGTTTCCGGATCTGACGCATCGAGACCGCCTGCGCGACCCGCATCCCCCACACCCAACACCCCCCTCGTCAGGGGGATAACGCTGCACACCCGCGCCAGTATTGGCCCGGGCAGGAATCGGGCGCCAAATCGGCCACCCTCTGGCAGGCATGTCAGCGAAACCCCGATGGCGGCGGCGGCGGCCAATTCATATGCTGAGTCACCTTTGGCCGCTCTGTTCTGCCACGCCGGATCGTGAAGTTCATCCTGCACCCTCCCTCTCGCCCGCTGGACGCACGCGCTGCGCGCTCCGGGCACCACACGCGCCCCGCACGCCCATCCGGGCCCACTGAGCGGGTGCCCGATCCCGGGCCATTCAGCGGCAGCGGGCTGAACGTCGCACCGGCCATCCGGCCATCTGCCTGGCTGGTGGCGATCGGCGCGGCCGCGGTCGGCACGCTCGGGCGCTTGATGCTGGAGTCGGCCGCGGGCATTCGCCTGCCGTTCTATCTGGCGTTTCCGGTCGTGACGATTGCCGCCTGGTATGGCGGCTTCTGGCCCGGCATCGTCGCCATTGCCACGTATGCACTGCTGTTTGCCGGATTGGTCGAGTTGCAAGCAATTCCACCCGTCAACCTCACGCCGGTGCAGTTGAGCGTGTTTGCGGCGGGTGCGCTGCTGATCTGCCTGCTGTGCGAACAGTTGCGCCGGGCGCGCGCCGGTGCCGAACGCCGCGCCCGCGCTGAAACGCTGCAGCGCGTGTCGCAGCAGCGCCTGCTGGCAGCGCTACAGGCCTCGCCCATCTCGCTCTACGACGTCGATAACACGATGCACTTCACCTGGGTGCACAACCCCGTGCTCGGCCTGAAACCTGAGCAACTGATGGGGCGCACCGTGCGCGAAGTGTTCGGCCGCCGTGCCGCCGCGCGCCTGACAGAAGCGAGCCAGCGCGTGATTGCCAACGGCACGCCCACGCGGGTGGAATTCGCCTTCCGCCGCCGGCACACCCAGCGCGTGGTTTATGACGTGGTCGTCATGCCCCTGCGTGATGACACGGGCGAGATCGTCGGCCTGACCAATGCCGTGATCGACATCAGCGAACACCGCCAGGCCGAAGCCCGCCGCGCGCAGTTGCTTGAAGCCGAATCGCGCGCCCGTGAAGAGGCCGAACGCGCCAGCCGCCTGAAGGACGACTTCCTTGCCACCGTCAGCCACGAACTGCGCACGCCGCTCAATGCCGTGCTGGGCTGGGCGCAGCTGCTGAACATGCGCGCCTACGACGAGGCTATGTTCAAGCGCGGCCTGGCCGCCATCGAGCGCAGCGCCCGCACGCAAGTCCACCTGATCGACGATTTGCTCGACATGTCGGCCATCCTGTCGGGCAAGGTGCCGCTGGAGATTGGAGAAGTCGATCTGGCCGACGTGCTGGAGCGCGCCCGCGAAACCATCGAGCCGATGGCGCGCCAGAAGCAGATCAGCATCGACACGGAATACCTGCCCGTGCCCATGCTGCAAGGCGATGCGGGGCGCCTGAAACAGGTGTTCTGGAACCTGCTGGCCAACGCCGTGAAGTTCACGCCCGAGGGTGGACACGTCCGGTTATCGGTACACCCGGCACCAGAAGGCGTGGTGGCCACGGTGCGCGATACCGGCATCGGCATTGAGCCCGCCTTCCTGCCGCATATCTTTGACCGCTTCCAGCAGGCAGACCTGTCCAACACGCGGCGCCATGGTGGCCTGGGACTGGGGCTGTCGATCGCCAAGCAACTGGTCGAACTGCATCATGGGCGCATTACCGCGGCCAGCAGCGGGGCCAATCACGGCACCACGATGGCCGTCACGCTGCCGCTGCATGCCGCACAGCCGGACGAACAGACTGGCCGTACGCCCGGCCTCGTTTCCGGCACGTCGGCGCCCACCCTGGATGGCATGCGCGTGCTGGCCGTGGACGACAACCCAGAATCGCTCGGCGTGATTGCGCTGATGCTCGAGCGCTACGGCGCCGAGGTCGTTACCGTGTCCAACGGGCCCGCTGCACTCGACGCGCTGGAACAAGCCGCAGCAGACTGCCCGTTCGATGCGCTGGTCAGCGACCTGGCCATGCCCGGCATGGATGGCATGCAGCTTGTGCGTGCAGTGCGCGCGAAAGGCATGATCGACCTGCCCGCCATTGCCGTCACCGCATTTGCCGATCCGATCCGATTGAAAGCGGCCAAGGAGGCCGGCTACCAATCCGTCATCACCAAACCGATCTTCCCCGGTGAACTGGGCCACGTGCTGGCCGCCAACGTGCGTCGCAAGACCGGCCCGCAGACGTTGGTTTAGCCGACTGGCCTGACCTGCGTGGAGCCATGCCTTGACGGAATGGTTGACCCAACAAAAGTCATTGGCGCGGGTGTGCGCGCATCCGCATACTGGGCGCCTGTGCCGGCCGGTGGGCATCTCTCCCCTGGCAGTTCCCACCCAGCCTCACCGATCGGCCAGCTTGCCCTTCCCATCCGCCGCCATGCGTCATTCAGACGGCTGTCTGCTGTACCCATAAGAACGCCTGAATCCTGCCCCCATCTTGGGTTGCACTGGCATTCCGGGCGAAGAGAGGAGACTGCATCGCCATGCCCATCCGTTCGCTTTCCGTTGTGTTGTCGGCCATTGCGCTCGGCATGTCTGCGCAAGCTATCGCCAGAGATGCGGCCAAACCGGCCAACTCAGCCGCCACGCAGACCATCGCCGTGCCGGGCCTATCCAAACCCGCCGACATCCTGATCGACCGCTGGGGCGTGCCGCACATCTACGCCAAGAGCGAGGACGACGGCTTCTTCGCGCAGGGCTTCAATGCCGCGCGCGATCGGCTGTTCCAGATCGACCTGTGGCGCCGCCGCGGCCTGGGGCAACTCTCTGAAGTGTTCGGCCCCGCCTATGTGGAACAGGATCGCGCCACGCGGCTGTTCCTTTATCGCGGTGACATGCAGGTCGAGTGGAACCACTACAGCCCGGATGCACAGCACATTGCCACGCGCTTTGTTGCCGGCATCAATGCGTATGTCGACTGGCTGGCCAAGCA
>F21B_10000592_pt1 | contig 48166 bp, 54 predicted proteins | sample RepKananBrdUF21B_FD_10803 | JGI IMG/M metagenome (IMG submission 10803) | reverse complement strand
AGGCAGCCGCGACCAGCGCGGCCTGCTGCGCGCGTGCGGTGGTCTGGTCCGGGCTGGCGCGGCGGCTCGGGCGGTAGCCGGCGGCCTCGGCGTCAGCGGCGGTGTCGAAGAACGCCACGTTTTCGGGGCGCGGCAGGCGCGATGGGCTGCTGGGCTGGCAATACACGCCCGTGGTCTTCACGGCATAGACGAACGTGCCATCGGCCGAGGGATCACGCGCGAGCACCTGGGCCCAGCGCGGGTCGTCTTCGACGGAGAGCGGCAGGTTGGACATGGCGTCAGGTTCCTGAGATCAATGCCTGTACTGTAGGCGCGTGCCCCGGCAGGGACACTCCGCGTCTTGCGGTCAAATTCGGTGCGGCGGGTGTGTCACTTGGTCGGCATCCGCCAGAGGTACCACGCGGCGATGGTGCGGTAGGGGCTCCATGCCCGGCCGATGTCTGCCATCTGCTTGCGCGTGGGCATGGTTTCCAAGCGTTTCAGGCGGCGGTAACCGTCGCGCACGCCAAAGTCGTCGGCGGGCAGGATGTCGGAGCGCTCCAGCGTGTAGATCAGCAGCATCTCGACCGTCCAGCGGCCGACGCCGCGCAGTGTGACGAGCCGGTCGATGAGCGTTTCGTCCGGCATGGCGAGCGCCGCATCGCGCGTGGGCACCACGCCATCGAGCGCGGCCTGCGCGATGCCGCGAATGGTGGCCAGCTTGGTCGCCGAAAAGCCGCAGCTGCGTTGCGCTGCGTCATCGGTGGCCAGTACCTGCGCGGGCGAAGGAAAGCTTACGCCGGGGTACAGCGCCAGGAAGCGTTCGAGGATGGCGTCGCCCGCCTTGGCATGCAGTTGCTGATAGGCGATGGCGCGTACGAGCGCTTCGTACGGTTCGCGCGCGGGTTTGGCAGCGTGGCGGCATGGGCCAATGGCGGCGATGTGGCGCGCCCAGTCGTCGTCGAGCGAAGCGAGGAAATCTGCGGCACGCGTGTAAGCCTCGTCGGACAGATCGGCAGCGACGGTCATGGTGTTGGCCAATGCGGTCAGCCCGCTTTGCGGAAGGTGAGGTTGATGCGCTGCGCGCCCAGCAGCGGATGCGGGTGCTCCTTGAGTGGTGCAACGCCGTGATAGCGCAGGCGGTCAGGGCCGCCCCAGACGACAACGTCACCGTGGAAGAGCGGCACGCGCTGCGTCTTGTCCGCGCGTTTGTGCCCGCCAAACAGGAAGATCGCAGGCATACCGAGCGACACCGAAACGATGGGCGCGCTGTAGTCCTGCTCATCGCGGTCCTGGTGGAGCGAGAGCCGCGTGCCGGGCACGTAGCGGTTGATGAGGCAGGCGTCGGGTGTGAAGCCGGGGAAGCCGGCTTCGGCAGCGGCATCGCGCGCGAGGCGCAGAAACACGTCGGGCAATGGGGGCCACGGCTGGTTGCTCAGCGGATCCTGCGCGGCATAGCGGTAGCCGCGACGATCGGACGTCCAGCCCAGCGAGCCGCTGTTGGTGAGCGCGACCGACATCTCAAAGCCGCCCGGCGTGACCATGTGGCGGAACGGTGCGCGTTGCGCGATGGCCTCCACGGCGGCCAGCAGCGCGGGCGCGTCCGCCAGTGCGAAGCCGCGCAGCACGAACGAGGCCGGCCCGAGCACGATGCGCGCGTCATCAACGGGTTGCTGGTCGGCAAAGAGATCGCCGGTTGTCATGCGCTCGGCCTCACAGGGCATCGTGGAAGATGATGCCCACAGTATGCCGCTGTCCGGTGTGTAGGCGGCTCACGCCGTGGCGCATGTTGACGCGATACACGCCGCGCGTGCCCTGTACGGGCCGGTGGTGCACGGCAAAGACCACTGCGTCGCCTTTGCGCAGCGGTACGACTTCGGGGCGCGACTGCATGCGCGGGCGCTGCTCGGTCATGACGAATTCGCCGCCGGTGAATTCGCCGCCGGGCTCGGACAGCAGGATCGCCACCTGCAACGGGAAGACGTGCTCGCCGTAGAGGTCTTGATGCAGGCAGTTGTAGTCGCCGGGGCCGTATTGCAGGATCAGTGGCGTGGGGCGCAATTGCCCCGCCTCGTGGCAGCGGCGCAGGAAGTCGGCATGCGCAGCGGGGTAACGTACGTCGATGCCCATGGCTTGGTTCCAGCGGTTGGCGATGGGCGCAAGTTGCGGATACAGCGCGCCGCGCAACTGCGCGATGACATCGGGTAGCGGATAAGCGAAGTACTTGTATTCGCCGCGCCCGAAGCCGTGGCGTGCCATCACCACGCGCGAGCGGTAGAGGTTATCGCGCGGGTAAAGGGCGGCCAGCGTATCGCAAGCGTCGTGCGCGAGCAGGCCGGGCAGCACGGCGCTGCCGACGTCGTTGAGCGCGTCTTCAACGGTATGCCAATCGATGAGGTCAAGCTGTGTGCGCGTCATGCGCCGAGCTCCATGGAGAGCAATGCGCGTTTGCGCGCGATGCCCCAGCGATAGCCCGCCAATCCACCATCGGCGCGCACGACGCGGTGGCACGGGATGACGATGGCCAGCAGGTTGGCGGCGCAGGCTGTGGCGACAGCGCGCACGGCTTCGGGGCGGCCGATACGCCGGGCAATCTCAGTGTAGGTGGCGGTGGTGCCCGGTGGGATGTCGCGCAGTGCTTGCCAGACCTCTTGTTGGAAGGGGGAGCCGCCGATGTCGAGCGCGCCGTCAAAGTGGCCGGACGGTGCATCGGCCAAGGCGATGGCTTGCGCCAGTTGCGATGTGAGCGCGGTGTCGTCACGCGTCAACGCTGCATTGGGAAATGCCATGGCGAGTTCGGCGCGCAGCGCATCAGGCTGATCGCCGAGCAGCAACGCGCAGATACCGCGCGCATTGGCCGCGACCAGCACATGCCCGAGCGTGCCGGCACCAATGGCGTAGCGGAGGGAGGTGGGGGTGTTCATGGTTCGCTCCATCAACGTGGTGTTTGATGCAGCGAAGGTTAGGCGCCCGGCGCGCACGCGACACTCCGGGGCTTGCGGTCAAATTCGGGCGTGTTGCGGCTTACGCGGCCAGTGCAGCAGGCATGGGGATGGCAGCCATCGTGCCGAGTGCATCGCCGGTGGCGCGGCAGATGCGCCACTCGGGCAGCACGTCGGCGCCCATGGCTTCATAGAAGGCGATCGACGGTGCGTTCCAGTCGAGCACGCTCCATTCAAAGCGGCCGCAGTCGCGTTCCTGCGCCAGGCGTGCGAGGTGAATCAGCAGTGCCTTGCCAATGCCAAGACCACGATGTTCCGGCTCGACAAACAGGTCCTCCAGATACAGGCCTGGCTTGCAGAGGAACGTCGAGAAGTTGTGGAAGAACAGCGCAAAGCCGACGGCTTGCCCTTCGACTTCCGCCATCACCGCCTCGCAATACGGGCGCGGGCCGAACAGCATGGTGGCGAGCGCCTCGGGCGTGGTCTGCACGAGGTGCGTGAGCTTTTCGTACTCGGCCAGTGCGGTGATCAGGCGAACGAGCGCCGCGCAATCATCCGGCGTGGCAGGGCGCAGCGTAAAGGTGGTAGCGGTGTCGGCGGTGGTCATTGTGGTGATGGCGATTCCAGTGAGGTTTGGACCAGGCGCGCGACCTGGTCGACGTAATCGGGGGCGAGGCAATCGACCACGTGCCGCTCCGGCGTGCTGCGCAGCCAGGTGATCTGGCGCTTGCAGAGCTGGCGCGTGGCAGCGATGCCTTGTTCGCGCAGCGCGGTCTTGTCGATCTCGCCGTCGAGGTAGGCCCACGCCTGGCGATAGCCTACGCAGCGGATGGACGGCAACGTGGGCGAAAGATCGCCACGACGGCGCAATGCTTCCACTTCGTCGAGCAGGCCGCCGGCGAGCATGGCATCAAAGCGTTGGGCGATGCGCGCATGTAGCACAAGGCGGTCCGACGGTTCCAGCGCAATCGTCAGATAGGGCGCGGCAGCGTCGTGTTGCTGGAAGGCGTTTGCGCCGACCTCGCGTGCGAGCAAGGCCGACATCGGTTGCCCCGTCAGCCGATACAGCTCCAGCGCCCGCTGAATGCGTTGCGCATCCGTCGTATGCAATCGCGCGGCCGTAATCGGATCGACCTGCGCGAGCTTGGCGTGCAGCGCGGGCCAGCCGTCGCGGGCGGCTTCGGCGTCGATCTCCGCGCGGATGGCCGGATCAGCGCCGGGCAAGTCGGACAGGCCCTGCGTGAGCGCCTTGTAGTACAGCATCGTGCCGCCGACGATGAGCGGCAGCTTGCCGCGTGCGCGGATGGTGTCGATCAGCGCGTTGGCATCGGTGGCGAACTGCGCGGCGGAATACGCATCGAGCGGATCGATGATGTCGATCAGATGATGCGGCGCGACGGCCTGTTCTTCAGCGCTGGGTTTGGCGGTGCCGATGTCCATGCCGCGATACACCAGCGCGGAATCCATGCTGATGATTTCGACGGGCCAGCGTTCAGCGAGCTTGAGCGCGGCAGCGGTCTTGCCGGATGCGGTGGGCCCGAGTAGGCAGACGGCGCGCGGTGCGTTTGCAGAAGACACGGTCATCACAAACTCACTGGCCGCGCAGGAACAGGCGGTCCAGGTCAGCCACGGTGAGCTGGATCCACGTCGGGCGGCCGTGGTTGCATTGGTCGGCGCGTTCGGTAGCTTCCATCTGGCGCAAGAGCGCGTTCATCTCGTCCAGATTCAGCCGGCGGTTGGCACGCACGGCGGAGTGACAGGCCAGCGTGGCGAGCAGTTCGTTCTGACGTTCGGCCAGCACACGCGAGCCGCCATAGGCTTGCAGATCACGCAGCACGTCACGGGCGAGGGCTTGCGCGTCGGCCTTCTGCAGCAATGTCGGAACCGATCGCACCGCCAGCGTCGTGGGCGACACGGCGGAGATATCGAAGCCCAGCAGCGTGAGCGTGTCGCGGAACTCCTCTGCGGTGCCGATCTCCACTGGGCTCGCGGCAAACGTGACCGGAATCAGCAGCGGTTGCACTTCGACGCGCTTGGCTTCCAGCGCCGTCTTGAGCTGCTCGTAGAGGATGCGCTCGTGCGCGGCGTGCATGTCGACCAGCACCATGCCGCGCGTGTTCTGCGCCAGCACGTAGATGCCGTGCAACTGGGCGACCGCGAAGCCGAGCGGGTAGGCGTCGTCGTCATCGGTTTGCGGCGCGACGACGGGCTCCGCGATGGACGTCGGTGCTTCGGCAGTCGCGGTGCCGCCGTCGAACAACGTTGCGGCGCTCGGCACGTCAGCCATCCACGCCGGGCGCGAGGCAGGCATCGGCGTGCTGTCACCACGCATCATCGACAGGTATTCCGCACGCGGTTGTGCAATGCCGAGCGAGGTCTGCCGCGCGGCCATCTGGTTGATCCAGCGCGTCGTGTTGTCGGCGGGCGAGGGCGTGGCCGCAACGCCCGGTGCATCGGCGATGTCGGTGCGCAGGCTGTCGCCCTGTTCGCCGGCGTGACGCGATAGCGCGCGCTGGATCGCGTGATAGACGAACTGGTGCACGGCACGGCTGTCACGGAAGCGGACCTCGATCTTGGACGGATGCACGTTCACGTCCACCGCTTCGGGCGGCAGTTCCAGACACAGCACGTAGGCGGGGAAGCGGTCGCCATGCAGCACGTCTTCGTAGGCGCTGCGCACGGCGTGCGTCAGCAGGCGGTCGCGCACGAAGCGGCCGTTGACGTAGAAGAACTGGTGGTCCGCCCGGCCGCGCGAGGCGGTGGGCAGGCCGGCAAAGCCGAAGAGGCGCAACTCGCCGGCTTCTTCTTCGAAGGGCAGGCGTGCGCGGGCGAAGTCTGTACCGAGCACAGCAGCGGTGCGCGAATCGGCTTGCGTGGCGTTCCAGTGCTCCAACGGCTTGCCGTTGTGATGCACGGAGATGGCCACATCGGGCCGCGCGAGCGCAGTGCGGCGGATCACTTCCATGCAATGACCCAGCTCGGTTTGCTCGGTCTTCAGGAATTTGCGGCGCGCCGGCGTGTTGAAGTACAGATGTTGCACATCGACCGTGGTGCCGACGCCGCCTGAAGCCGGCTGCGCGCGCCCCGTTTGCGCAACAATTTGCGTGGCGTGCGCGTCATGGGCGGTGCGCGAGGTGAGCGTCAACTCCGCCACCGAGGCAATCGAGGCCAGCGCTTCGCCGCGAAACCCCAGCGTCGCCACCGATTCCAGCTCTTCCAGCGAGCCGATCTTGCTGGTCGCATGCCGCATCAGCGCAACGGGCAGTTCATCGGCCGGAATACCGCCGCCGTTGTCGGTAATGGCGATGCGTCGCACGCCGCCTTCCTCCAGCTTGATCTGGAGCTGCGTGGCGCCGGCGTCCAGCGCGTTTTCCAGCAGTTCCTTGACCACGGAGGCTGGCCGTTCGACCACCTCGCCGGCCGCGATCTGGCTGATCAGCTGGTCGGGCAGCGGGCGGATGGGACGGCGGGCAGGGGTGGTGGATTCGGAGGCGGAATTCATCGGCGCATTATAAATGTCACACCCTGTGTGGCGCACCGACGCAGGCCTGCGATGCCCCCACCAAGGGCTAGGGGAAATCTAAGTCGCATCCGGTATCATTCCCCGCTCGCTTAGGGGGATGGTTTGGATATCGTGATGCAACTGGTCGACATCGTGCTGCATGTCGACAAATCGCTGGGCCTGCTGATTCAGCAGTACGGCGCGTGGGTGTATGTGCTGCTGTTCGCCATTGTGTTTGCCGAAACCGGCCTCGTGGTGCTGCCCTTCCTGCCCGGCGATACGCTGCTCTTTATTGCCGGCGCCATGTGCGCGACCGGCCAGATGGATACCTGGCTGCTGATCGTGCTGCTGGTGATTGCCGCCACGACAGGCAATACCGTCAACTACTTCGTCGGCTCGTGGATCGGCCCCAAGGTATTTGACGGTCACATCCGCTTCCTCGATCACGAAGCGCTGATGAAGACGCACGGTTTCTACGAGCGCCACGGCGGCAAGACGCTGGTGATGGCGCGCTTCATTCCGGTGGTGCGTACGTTCGCGCCGTTCGTGGCCGGTGTGTCGAAGATGACGTTTGCCAAGTTCCAGCTCTTCAACATGATCGGCGCCGTGCTGTGGGTCGGTCTGCTGGTGCTGGCGGGTGACCTGTTCGGCAACGTGCCCATCGTCCGCGAGCACCTGAACACGATCGTGCTGATCGGCCTGGGCGCGGCGATTGTGCCGCTGGCACTCGGCGGCGTATGGAAGCTGCTCAAGCGCCGTCGCGGCGCTGTGGCACAGAAATAAGCGTCAGTTCAGGTTCTTGCTCATGGCGCGCAGCGTTGGCATGCGCTCCTTGAGCTTGGCCGTATCGGCCGCGTCGGGTCGGGCGTCCACGTAGGCTTCCAGGTCTTCCAGTGCGGGCCGGAAGCATTCCAGGTTGGCGTAGGCCAGCCCCCGGTCGCGCACCTCCTCAATGGAGTCGGGCAGCAGGATCACCAGCCGCTGCTGCACTGCCAGCAGCCGCTGCCAGCGCGATTCCTGCAGATAGATCGCCTTCAGGTTGCGCAGCAGGCGCGCGATGATCTCGCGGTGCGTTGCCACCTGCAGGAACACCCCGAGCGGCACCGAGTTCGGGTCTTCGATGCCTTCCTTTTCCAGGTACGGGTCGAGCATGTCCTGCAATTCTTCCTTCGACAGCGTTTGCCCCGTCAGTGGATCGAGCACGACCTCGCCCGCCGGAATGCTCATGCGCACCAGAAAGTGGTTCGGAAAGGACACGCCTTTGAGCGGCAGGCCGATCTGCTGGCCGATCTCCATCAGCAGCACCGCCAATGAGATCGGGATGCCGCGCCGGCTTTGCAGCACAGCGTTCAGGTACGAGTTCTCGGGGTCGTAGTAATCGTTGGCATTGGGACCGAAGCCCAGCTCGCGATAGAAGAACTGATTGAGCAAGCGCAGGCGCTGGATGGCCGGCGTGCCGTCAGCCACGCGGTTCTTGATCCGCGCGACCAGCACGTCGATGGCTGCCAGCTCCGCCTGCAGGTCCAGATCCGGATACGCGTCCTGTGCGATGGACAGGGCGGTTTCGGTGAGGGGAATGCTGTCGTCGTCCGCGACCAGGGCCGAAAAATAATCGAGGACTTTGGTGGTCATCAGATCGCCTTCTTTCTGAACGTGGAGAACTTCAAACCGGTTAGCCACAGTGTACCGAAATACACCACCGCGCACAGGACCAGGCTTGCCCCCAGCAAGGCGATGCGCACGAGCGGCTTGCTGCCCAATCCCACCCAATCAAAATTGTGCGCAAGCCAGAGCAGCAGGCCGGCCAGCAGCAGCACGGCCGACGTCACCTGCGCCAGGAACAGCCCCCAGCCCGGCAGCGGGTGGTAGTAGCCGCGGCGGCGCAGCCCGAAGAACAGCAGCGCCGCATTGATGGTCGCACCAAAGCTGATGGACAGCGCCAGCCCGGCGTGGCCGAACACCGGCACAAAGACATAGTTGGAGAGCTGCGTCACCACCAGCACCACCAGCGCGATCTTCACCGGCGTGCGGATGTCCTGCCGCGCATAGAAGCCCGGCGCCAGGATCTTGATGACGATCAGGCCGACCAACCCCACGCCGTACGACGTCAGCGCCTGGCGCGTCATCTCAACGTCCATGCCCGTGAACTTGCCGTAGTGGAACAGCGTGGCCGTGAGCGGCGCCCCGAAGACGAACAACCCTACCGCCGACGGCAGCGCCAGCAGCACCGTCAGCCGCAGGCCCCAGTCGAGCAAGGAGGAATACTCTTCGCGGTGGTCTTCTGCGCTGGCCTTCGACAGGCTCGGCAGCAGGATCGTCCCCAGCGCCACGCCCAACAGTGCGGTCGGAAATTCCATCAGCCGGTCGGCATAGTTCAGCCACGACACGCTGCCCGCCGGCAGGCGCGAGGCGATGTTCGTATTGATGATGAGGCTGATCTGCGCCACCGACACCGACAGCGTGGCCGGCAGCATCTGCTTGAGCACACGCCGCACGCCCGGGTGGTGCCACGCCGCCCGCACGTTGAACGACACGCGCGGCAACATCCCCACTTTGCGCAACGACGGAACCTGGATCGCCAACTGCAGGATGCCGCCTACCATCACCGCATAGGCCTGCGCATAGATGGGCGTCTCAAGAAACGGCGCCACGAACACCGCCGCCACGATGAACGACAGGTTCAGCAGGACCGGTGTGAAGGCGGGCACGGCAAACTGCCGCCACGTATTCAGGATGCCCGAGGCCAGCGCCACCAGCGACACCAGGCCGATGTACGGAAACATCACCCGCGTCATGAAGATCGCCGAGATATAGGCCTGGCTCTCGTGTTCCTTGAAGCCCGTCGCCACGGCGGTGACGATCAACGGCGCGCCGATCACGCCCAGCGCCGAGATGATCACCAGGAACCACGTCATTACCGTCGCCACGGAGTCGACCAGCGCGCGCGTCTCGTGCTCGCCTTGGCGGTTCTTGAACTCGCCCAGAATCGGCACGAAGGCCTGCGAGAACGCGCCTTCAGCAGAAAGCCGGCGCAGCAGGTTGGGGATGCGGAAGGCGACGTTGAAGGCGTCGGTGTAGACCGAGGCGCCAAAGGCACGGGCGATCAGCGTTTCGCGGATGAGCCCGGTGATGCGAGAGAGCATCGTCAGGCCGCTGATCGTGGCGAGGGTTTTGAGGAGATTCAAGATGAATGCGTGGTTGGGCGCCGTCCGGGAGGCAAACACGGCGATGGCGGTCTGACCGGCTGCGCCATGTGGGGTTCGCACCTGGCGTGACGGAAGGGCGCAATTGCGGCCGTATTATAGGGACCGCCTCGCCATGCGCTCAAAAGTGCCGCAAAAGCCGCAATCTGCTGTCATTCGGGCGATTTCACAACACGGTTTGCATTGGATGGGGAAGTCTGCGTATAATTGCCGTCTTTCACCAATTTGCGCGCTTCGGCCTTCCGTGTCTCCCGGGGCGCTTGCTACCGTTTCTTCAGGGAATTTTCCATGGCAAACACCGCACAAGCACGCAAGCGCGCACGCCAAGCCGTCGTTCAAAACGCTCACAACTCGGCACTGCGCTCGCGTCTGCGCACCGCTATCAAGACCGTCCGCAAGGCCGTGGCTGGTGGCGACAAGGCAGCTGCAGCTGCTGCATTCAAGACCGCTCAAAGCACGATCGACAGCATCGCTGACAAGAAGATCGTCCACAAGAACAAGGCTGCGCGTGCCAAGTCGCGTCTGTCCGCTGCCATCAAGGCAATGGCTGCCGCCTAAGTTCGGGTGATGCCGGCCTAGCCGGCATGGCGTGACGGCAGTTGCGTTGCGCGCCAGCAGTACCGGTAATAAAAGAGCCTGTCTTCGGACAGGCTTTTTGCTTTGGTGCGCCAGAAAGAGCGCCCGGCACGCAGTGGTGCCGGCGATGCGTCAGACCGGCGTGCCCTCGTCAGGCAGGATGCAGGCTTCGACCAACTGCAGGTTGTTGTCGTGCGCGAAGTTCAGCACAAAGTCGAGCGCTTTGGGCTCGATCTCGCGCAGGCGCTCGTCGACGAAGACGCTCTTGATGCCGCCCGACATGACGGGGCGCACGAAAGGGGAGTAGGTCAGGCGGGGGTCCCCAGTGTCACCGGCGGGGCGGAACTGCGCCATCACGCCGCACAGCCGATCGGCCCAGTCGCTCGGGCGGAAGGTCTTTCCGTCACGGGTGACGCCCTGGATAAAGAATTGGCGAGGGTAGGCTGCCATGGACTGCGTGGGGCTTGTGGAGATTTGCAAACGACTTCGACCGCGCGGGTGCCGCAACGTTCGAACGGGGTGCACTTGTGGTGCGGATGATGCGCTTGCTCGGTTGCCGATTCATGAACCAGACGAACCGGCTTGTCGTGCCGGTTTGCGGACGATCGAGGCATCCGAGGCAGCCAGTATTATATCTTATATAAGACTTTCATCGGCCTTTCACCCGCGCCTTTATGGTACCGCGAGCGGCCCGGCGGAAACTCGCCAAACTGGCGGCGATCCCGTATGATGAGTTGAATCTTCACCAGACAAGGCGGCTAGGGCGGCGTGCCACGGGATCTTTCCGGTGCGTCATCTGCGGGCTGCCTTCGTTGTTTTATGAACCCACCAAGCTCGATCAAGCACTACCTGCAGTTCAAGGACTTTTCGCTGGAAGAGTACGAATACCTGCTGGACCGTTCCAAGATCCTCAAGGCCAAGTTCAAGAACTACGAGACGTGGCACCCGCTGCACGATCGCACGCTGGCCATGATCTTCGAGAAGAATTCCACGCGTACGCGCCTGTCGTTCGAAGCCGGCATCCACCAGCTCGGCGGCCACGCGGTCTTCCTCAACACGCGCGATTCCCAACTGGGGCGCGGTGAGCCGATCGAAGACGCGGCGCAGGTCATCTCCCGCATGACCGACATCATCATGATCCGCACCTTCGGGCAGGAGATCATCGAGCGCTTTGCCGCGCATTCGCGCGTGCCGGTCATCAACGGGCTGACCAACGAATACCACCCGTGCCAGGTGCTGGCCGACATCTTCACCTTCATCGAGCAGCGTGGCCCGATCAAGGGCAAGACCGTCACCTGGGTGGGCGACGCCAACAACATGGCCTACACGTGGATTCAGGCGGCTGAGATTCTGGGCTTCCGCTTCCATTTCTCCGCACCGAAGGGCTATCAGCTGGATCCGGCCATGGTGGCTAACTCCAGCCGCCCGTTCGTGCACGTGTTCGAGAGCCCGTTGGAAGCTTGCGACGGTGCCCACCTAGTGACCACCGATGTGTGGACCAGCATGGGTTACGAGGCCGAGAACGAAGCGCGCAAGAAGGCGTTCGGCGACTGGATGGTCACCGAGGCGATGATGCAGCGTGCCCAACCCGATGCATTGTTCATGCACTGCCTGCCCGCGCACCGCGGCGAGGAAGTCGAAGCGGCCGTCATCGATGGCAAGCAGAGCGTGGTGTGGGACGAGGCGGAAAACCGCCTGCACGTGCAGAAGGCGCTGATGGAATACCTGCTCTGCGGGCGCTACTAAGCCGCTACTGAGCTGAAGCCTGAAGCCATAGAAAAAGGCCGCTCCGATTGACGTCGAAGCGGCCTTTTCGTTTTGAGGTGACGGGCGGTTACTTCTTGCCGCCGTCCAGCTGGGGCAGTGCGTTGCTGGTGCCCAGCGACAGCAGACCCACCTTGGAGTAGATGGCCAGCTTGTCGCGCGTGTCCATCAGGTCCAGGTTGCGCATGGTCAGTTGGCCAATGCGGTCTGCCGGGCTGAACGGTGCGTCTTCCACCTTCTCCATCGACAGGCGTTCCGGCGCGTACGTCAGGTTGGCCGACTCGGTGTTCAGGATCGAGTAGTCGTTGCCGCGGCGCAGTTCCAGCGTCACGGTGCCGGTGACGGCGCGGGCCACCCAGCGCTGGGCGGTCTCGCGCAGCATGATGGCTTGCGGGTCGAACCAGCGGCCCTGGTACAGCAGACGGCCTAGGCGCAGGCCGTTGATGCGGTACTGCTCGATGGTGTCTTCGTTGTGGATGCCGGTGACCAGGCGCTCGTAGGCGATGTGCAGCAGCGCCATGCCCGGGGCTTCGTAGATGCCGCGGCTCTTGGCTTCGATGATGCGGTTTTCGATCTGATCGCTCATGCCCAGGCCGTGGCGGCCGCCGATGCGGTTCAGCTCCAGGAACATCTCGACCGGATCAGCGATTTCCTTGCCGTTGACGGCGACCGGGCGGCCTTCGTCAAACGTGACCGACACTTCCTCGGCCTTCACCTCGACTTCCGGCTTCCAGAACGCCACGCCCATGATCGGGTTGACGATGCGGATGCCGCTGTTCAGGTGCTCCAGGTCCTTGGCCTCGTGCGTGGCGCCCAGCATGTTGCTGTCGGTCGAGTAGGCCTTTTCGGCCGACATCTTGTAGCCGAAGCCTTCCTTCGTCATGAAGGCGGACATTTCAGCGCGGCCGCCCAGTTCGTCGATGAAGGTCTGGTCCAGCCACGGCTTGTAGATCTTCAGCGCCGGGTTGGTCAGCAGGCCGTAGCGGTAGAAGCGCTCGATGTCGTTGCCCTTGAAGGTCGAGCCGTCGCCCCAGATGTTGACGTCGTCTTCCTTCATGGCGGCGACCAGCATGGTGCCGGTCACGGCGCGGCCCAGCGGCGTGGTGTTGAAGTAGGTGATGCCGCCGGTGCTGATGTGGAAGGCGCCTGCCTGGATGGCGGCAATGCCTTCATTGGCCAGCTGCGGGCGGCAGTCGATCAGGCGGGCCTTCTCTGCGCCGTACTCCATCGCCTTGCGCGGGATGGCATCGTAGTCTTCTTCGTCCGGCTGGCCGAGATTGGCGGTGTAGGCATAGGGCAGCGCGCCCTTGTTCTTCATCCAGCGCAGCGCAGCGCTGGTGTCGAGACCGCCGGAGAAGGCAATGCCGACCTTCTGGCCGACGGGAACGTGTTGCAGGATGGTTTCCATACTCTTTCTCTTCAGATGATCGCTGCTCGCGCTTAGGCGTAGTGGCAGATGTAGTGGTACGCGTCGGTCACGCGGATGTCGAACTTCGAGTTGGCCGGGACGTGGAAGCTTTCACCGGCGGAGGAGGTTTTCCATTCGTCGGTGCCGTCGAGCTTGTATTCGCACGAACCGCCCACGCATTCCATGATCTCGGCCGCAGCCGTGCCGAACGTCAGCGTGGCCGGCAGCACCACGCCCACGGACTTCTTGGTGCCGTCGGGCAGGGTAAAGCTGTGGCTGACGCACTTTCCGTCAAAGTACACATTGGCCTTGGTGGTCAGGCGGACGCCGTCAAAGGTTTCGGTGGTCATGGAGTGAAAAAGGCGGAACGCAAAAGCGCTGGTCTAGGGTCGAATCCGCCATTTTAGGGCATGATCCGGCCAGCGCCACGGGGGCGCCTGAATCTGGAGGAAAAAGCATGGGAAAGCCGGACGGCAAGCACATCAACCTCGCGCTCCAGGGCGGCGGTGCGCACGGCGCGTTCACGTGGGGTGTGCTGGACGCACTGCTCGAAGATGGGCGCCTGTCGTACGAGGGCATTACCGGCACCAGCGCGGGTTCGATGAATGCGGTGGTGATGCTCGACGGCCTGCTCGAAGGAGAACCTGAGCGGGCGCGCGAGAAGCTGCATGCGTTCTGGCTGGCGGTGTCGACGGCCGGTTCGCCGCTCTCTGCGATGGGCGAGAACGCCAAGACGATGTTCTCCGGCAAGCCGCTGTTTCCCGATAGCTGGCCCGTGGCCGACTGGATGCGCATGTGGGACAGCTGGATCAGCGCCACGGCCCAGGGCACGCACTACAACCCGCTGCGCGACCTGCTTGCCACCCATGTTGATTTCGAGCGCCTGCGTGCCTGCCCCGACACCAAACTGTTTCTGGCGGCCACCGACGTCAACACGGGCAACGTGCGCGTCTTCAACACGCCCGAGATCGATACCGAGGTCGTCCTCGCCTCGGCCTGTCTGCCGTACCTGTACCCAGCCATCGAGATTCACCGCCACCACTCTGGGACGGCGGCTACATGGGCAACCCGGTACTGTTTCCGTTCTTCTACGAGACCAAGACGCAGGACATCCTGCTCGTGCACGTGAATCCGATCGTGCGCAAGGAGGTGCCCGACCAGCCGCACGAAGTGATGGAGCGCCTGAACGAAATCACCTTCAACGCATCGCTGCTGCGCGAGATGCGCGCCATCGCCTTCGTGCAGAAGCTGATTGCGGAGGATTGGCTCAAGCCCGAATACCGCGATCGTCTGAAATACATCTACCTGCACGCCATCCGCGCCGACAAGCCGCTGGGCGATCTGTCATCGTCGACCAAGCTGGTGACGGACTGGAGCTTCCTGACCATGCTCAAGGAGCGCGGCCGGCACGAGGGCAAGGCGTGGCTGCGCAAGCATTTCGACGATGTCGGCAAGCAGGGCACCGTCGACATCCAGAAGGAATACCTGCGCGGCCAGGAGATTTAAGCGATCAGATGACGACGGGTTCCGGTTCGATGCGCACGCCAAAGCGCGCATGGACCGCATCCTGGATTTCGCGCGCCAGCGTCATCAATTGCACGGCGCTGCCGCCGCCCCGGTGCACCAGCACCAGTGCCTGCTTTTCATAGACGCCCACCGCGCCGCTCTGGCGGCCCTTGAAGCCGCACTGGTCGATCAACCAGCCGGCGGCCAGCTTGTAGGTGCCGTCCGGCTGCACATAACCCACGAGGTTCGGGAAGCGCTCGGCCAGCGCATCACGCGTGGCGGCATCGACGATGGGATTCTTGAAGAAGCTGCCTGCGTTGCCGATCTCGGCCGGGTCGGGCAGCTTGCGGCGGCGGATGGCGACTACCGCGTCGAAGATGTTCTGCGCCGTGGGGTTGGCGATGTTCTGCGCGGCCAGTTCACGTGCGAGTTCTGCGTAGTGCGTGTCGGGCTGCCAGTCGACGGGCAGGGCGAACGTCACTTCGGTGATGACGTAGCGATCGGCGCCGGCGCGCTTGAACAGGCTGTCGCGGTAGCCAAAGGCGCAGTCTGCGGCGTCTAGTGTGACGAACTCGCTGGCGTGGCGGTCGTAGGCGCGCAGGGAATGGAAGCGGTCTTTGATCTCGACGCCGTATGCGCCGATGTTCTGGATCGGCGCGGCGCCCACCGTCCCTGGGATCAGCGCGAGATTTTCCAGCCCAGGCAAGCCATGGGCGACGGTGTGCGCGACCAGGCCGTGCCACGCTTCACCGCCGCCTGCGGTGACGGTGTGAACTTCGCGGCCATTGACCGTCGCCCGGCCGGTGGTGACGCCCGGAATCTCCATCAGCAGCACCAGGCCATCAAAGTCACGCGTGAGCACGACGTTGCTGCCGCCACCCAGCACCAGCACGGGCAGGCCCTGCACGCGCGGGTCGGCGAGTGCGGCGGGGATGTCCTCCGGCGTGCGCACGTGCGCGGCATAGCGGGCGGTGGCCTCAAAACGAAACGTGTTGTGCCGGCCTAGGGGATAATGCGTGTCGAGCAACGCCATGGCGCCAAATCTGCTGGGAAAGCCGAGATTATAAAAGCCATGGCGCACGCGGCACCCCGGATGGGACATGCAGGGCGCGCCGCAGCAACCCGATTCAAGTCTGCAAGGAGAACACGATGCCGTCGTTTGACGTGGTATGCGAAGCCAACATGGTGGAAGTGAAGAACGCCGTGGAACAGGCCAACAAAGAGATTTCGACGCGATTCGACTTCAAGGGCTCGGACTCGCGCGTCTAGCACAAGGAGCAGGAGCTGACGCTGTTTGCCGATGACGATTTCAAGATCGGCCAAGTCAACGACGTGCTGATGAACAAGCTCGCCAAGCGCAACGTCGACGTGCGCTTCCTGGACTACCAGGACAAGCAGAAGATCGGCGGCGACAAGATGAAGCAGGTCGTCAAGATCAAGAAGGGCGTGTCGGGCGATCTGGCCAAGAAGATCGTCAAGACGATCAAGGACAGCAAGATCAAGGTCCAGGCCAGCATCCAGGGCGATGCGGTGCGCGTGACCGGCGCCAAGCGCGATGACCTGCAAAGCGTGATCGCCATGCTGCGCAAGGACGTGAGCGACACGCCGCTGGATTTCAACAACTTCCGCGACTGATCGGCTGGTTGGCTGTTCAAGCAAAACGCCCCGCACGAGCGGGGCGTTTGCATTTGCGGTGATGAATTGATGCGGATTTACTGCGACAGCTTCGTCACCTTCAGCGCCGGGTCGGCAGCAATGGCCGCCTCCGAGAACGGCAGCCGATTCCAGCGTTTGGCCGAGAACTCACGCATCTGGTCAAACGCACGCGGCGAGGCCGGATCGCTCGATTCGCCATAGGTGAGCAGCGCATCGGCCACCGGGCCCTGGTCGTCAAACGTGACGGTCTGGATGTAGCTGGTGCCGAAATACACCTGCAGCCCCTTCGGCCCGATCGGCGTGCTTTGCAGCTTGTTCAGCACGCCTTCGTACTCCTCACCGCCGTGCAGGGCGATGTCGCCGCCCGGCGCGTGCGCTGCCTGCACGGTGCCCAGCGGGGCATCCAGCGCAAAGCCGGCGGTGCGCACCGCGCCCACAGCATCCTTCAGTGCCTTGAACACGGCCGTACGCACGGTTATGTCGCTCATGCGCAGGTTGCGCGGCGTGTGGACCGGGTCAGCCGGGTTGAAGTCGACCGCGTAGACATGCGGGATGTCCTTGGCGCGCATCCAGAACTCGCGGAACAGATGGGCGGCGTGGGCGTCGACGTTGCTGTTCAGGTTCCACTGCGCGAGGGCAGCACAGCCGTCACGCACATCAGCATCGAGGTTGCCACTACCGGCTTTGCACGCGGCCAGCAGATCGTCGCGCACGAGGTGGCCGGCGAGGTTGGCATCGCGGAAGATCATCGCCTGCAGGTTCGGCAGATTGACCTTGTTGCCGGGCAACCCATCGGTGCCATTCAAGCGGCGCTCGATCTCGATGATGCCGATACGGGTGCGCAGGCGCTGCGGCACGTCGATCGACCCCATGACTGGCGAGTAGCCCGTCATCTTCTGCGCCGGGTTGGTGAGCCACGAACTGTCGTTGCTGTTGGCAACGTAGTCGTCGCGTTCCAGCACCGGCATGCGTGCGGGCGCCACCAGGCCTGGCACGGGCGATGCCGGATCGACCTGCCAGTTGCACGTGCTGCGTGAGCCGTCGAGCAGCACCAGGCCAACGCCCTTGAACAGCTTGTCAGCCAGCGGCGACGGGGCGCAGCGCTTGAGCGATTCAGCTGACACATCCGGCGTGGTCGACACATCGGCAAACAGCGCGCGGCCGCTGCGGTCGGTGGCAATGGTGTTGACCCAGGGGATGCCGAGGTTGCCGATCGCCTGGCGGATACCCGCCACGTCCTTGGCTTGCCCAATGTGCAGCCATGTGTCGATCGAGCGTGTGTTGTTGCGGTTGGCATCCCGCAGCGTGTAGGCCTTCTGCGTGGTCCACGGCATGCCGCCGGCAGGCATCGACAAGACCGGGCCGTACACGGTGTCGTAGAAGGTGTGCGTGCGGCGCTCGATGCGGCCGTCGGGCAGCTTCACATCAAAGGCCACGGTGCGCGTGGTCATCTTGTGTGGCGTGCCGTCGATCAGGTAGGTGGTCGGGTCGCCCTCGGCCAGCTTCAACTCGAACACGGTGAAGCGGCGGCCGGTAGACACCGTGTGCGTCCACGCCACATCCTTGTTGAAGCCGATGCTGACGACGGGGAAGGCGGCAATCGATGCGCCCATCACGTCCAGCTTGCCGGGCACGGTCAGGTGGACCTGATAGAAGCGGTTGGTGGTCGTCCATGGGAAGTGCGGGTTGCCGAGCAGCACGCCGTGGCCGTTGTCGGTGGCACTCTTGCCGAAGGCCCAGCCGTTGGAGCCGATCGGCATGTCGCGCAGTTGCAGATCGCGATCGAGCGCGGCGGTGTCGATGGCGAGCGGTGGGATCGCTACGCCAGAGACAGGCGCACCGCCCGGCGGCTGCGCAGCGACAATGCTTTGCAGCATGGCGCCCGCGCTGGCCTGGATGGCCTTCTCCTCGCCCATCAGCATCATGTCCGCCAGCGTAAGCGGACGCACCCAGGCGGCGTTGCGGCACGCAGCGGGGCGGTCGGCGGCGGGCGTGTCTTTCAGATAGCGGTTGTAGCCGGCGATGTAGCCGCGCAGCAGTTCGCGTGCTTCGGGCGACATCTGTGCGTAGCCCGCGCGCAGGCCGGCCTCGTCAAAGGCGCCCTTGAAGAAGGCATCGGATTGCGTGTTCGGGATCGGCTTGAACGACACGGTGACGGTGCCTTCCGGCCCAAAGGTCTTCGAGCGCTCGCCATTGACGGTGACGACCTGGTCGGCCAGCAGGCAGACGTTGTCTTGCGCATAGGCGTAGGCCATGCCGTAGCCGAGGCTGGCGTAGTCGTTGGCGCGGATGTGCGGAATGCCGAAGGCGGTGCGGCTAATGTCGGCCGAGAGGCCGGTGTCCGAAGGTGTAGCCCAGCCGCTGTCGGTGCTTGCGCAGCCGGCCAGCGCTGCAAGCGCGGCCATGGCGAGCGTGCCGCGCAGCGCGAATCCCTGCATGAATTGCTGCATCGTGCGTTGTCTCCTGATCTTTGTTTTGTGATGGGCCGCGTCTGTGCGCAGCCACCGTCGCATCCTCAATCGGACGGGTCTGATCTGAAAGAGGTATTCCCGCCAGAGTTGGGGTTAATCCCGCCATGTAGATTGCTGCGCATGCCTATACTGCGGCATGCCCAATATCGACCTGCTGACCTTTCCTGACGCCGGCTTTTCCGCACTGGCAACGGCTGCCGACACGCTTGGCGTGGCCAACGCGCTGGCGTCCATGCAGGCTGGCAAGCGGGCCAATGCCGCCAAGACGCCGGTGTTCGGCTGGCGGCTTGTCGCGCGCGATCCGGGGCGCTGGCAGGCGGCGGCCCAGACACTCGCCTGCCGGTGCGATGCGCTGCCGGAAGACGATGCCGAGCTTGGCGACGCGCTGATCGTGCCGCCGCTGCATTTCGACCACATCGGCACGATGGAGCAGCGCCTGGCGCTGCTGGAGGTGGAGCGGGCCACGATCCGCCGCTATCTGAAAGCGGGGCGACTGGTGGCGTCGCCCTTTACCGGTGTGGCGATGTTGGCCGACGTACTGGCGCCTGGTCAGCGGCTGACCGTGACGTGGCTGATTGCCGGTTGGGTGCAGGGCAATTTCCCGCAGTTGAAGGTGGTGCCGGCCCAGGCCATCGTCAGCAGCGGCAATGTCATTACCGCGCGGGCGATGGAGCATGGCGTGGCGTTGATGCACCGCGTAGTGGCGCGGCTGGCCGACGCGCGTCTGGCGCGCACGCTGGGCAATACGGCGCTCGACCATCCCTCACGCGGCGAGGCCATCGGCATCTGGCTGCGCAGCAAGCCGGCGATCCGCGACAGCGTCGTGCTGCGTGCGCGACGCTATCTGCAGCAACATCTGCATGAGCCGTTCGATCTGGGGAAGCTTGCCGCCGCCGCCTCGACCAGCGAGCGGACGCTGCTGCGGCATTTCACGAAAACGGTGGGGACGTCACCGCTGCAATTGCTGCACCGGCTGCGCGTAGAGCGCGCGTGTCACCTGTTGGAAGTCAGCACGCTGAGCCTGACAACGATTGCCGAGCAGTGCGGCTATCAGGATATGTCCGCTTTCCGGCGGTTGATCCGGCGGCACACGGGGCGGCCGCCAGGAGAACATCGGCGCGCGCATTCGGTGCGCGCCGAGTTGCGGAACTAGGCGGCTTTCTTTTTCTCGCCGATGCGGCTTTCCTTGCCGGCGAGCAGCTTGGCGATATTGGCGCGGTGGCGTGCGATCAGCAGCACAGCCATCAGCGCAACCGCACCTGCGATCCAGTCGAAGCCGTTCATCAGCACGTAGAAGAACGGCGCGAACACTGCCGACACCAGCGCCGCCAGCGATGAGTAGCGGAAGAACACCGCGATGATGAGCCACGTGGCCAGCGTTGCCAGGCCGAGCCACACGTTGATCGCCAGCAGAATGCCCGCCGCCGTGGCCACGCCCTTGCCGCCGGCAAAGCGGTGGAACACCGGATACAGGTGACCGAGGAACACGGCGATGACCACCAGCGCGATGCCAACCTCATCCACGCCAAAGCGCGGTGCCAACAGTAGCGCGAGCAACACCGCCAGCCAGCCCTTGGCCGCATCGCCCAGCAGCGTGAGGATGGCGGCCTTCTTGTTGCCCGAGCGCAGCACGTTGGTGGCGCCCGGGTTGCCCGAGCCGTAGGTGCGCGGATCAGCCAGGCCCATCACGCGGCTGACCACCACGGCAAACGAGATCGAGCCGATCAGGTAGGCGGCTACGGCAAAAAGGACGGTTGCGACGACTGGGGACATAGCTGTTCTGTGAAATCAGGCTGCGGGATTGTAGCGCGGGGCGTAGGGTGCCCCAGCCGCTCCGTTCGTTTCAATCGGGGTTTGCACAATTGACGGGCTCTGCGTTCAGCACCGTGGTCAGCACGCCTGGCGCAATGCTTACCAGAAAACCGCGCCGCCCGCCGTTGATATAGATGCGCTCCAGCTCCAGCACGCTCGCTTCCACGTACACCGGCATCGCCTTGCGCACGCCAAACGGCGAGGTGCCGCCGACCAGGTAGCCGCTGTGCCGCTGCGCCACCTCGGGCTTGCATGGCTGCACGCTCTTGCGGCCGGTCTGGCGCGCGAGGTTCTTGGTGGAGACCGAGCAATCGCCGTGCATCAGCACGATCAGCGGCTTGGCGTGCTCGTCTTCCATGACCAGCGTCTTGATGACGGCGTGCTCGTCCACGCCCAGCTGGCGCGACGATTCGGTCGTGCCGCCCTTGTCGACATAGTCGTAGGTGTGTTCGGTAAAGGCGACGCCGTGTGCCTTGAGGAACTGCGTGGCGGGCGTTTCGGAAACGTGTTTGGACTTGCTCATGGGGAAAGGAAAACGCTATCCGCGCGGATGGTGCTGCGCATGCAGCGTGCGCAGCCGCTCGCGCGCGACGTGGGTGTAGATCTGCGTGGTGGAAATATCCGCGTGGCCGAGCAGCATCTGCACCACGCGCAAATCCGCGCCGTGGTTGAGCAGGTGCGTGGCGAACGCGTGCCGCAGCGTGTGTGGGGAGAGCGGTGCGTGAATGTCGGTGAGCAACGCGTAGCGTTTGATCAGGTACCAGAACGCCTGGCGCGTCATGCCTTCGCCGCGGGCGGTGACGAACAGTGCATCGGCGGTGCGTTCGCCCAGCAAGGCCGTGCGGCCATCACGCAGATAGCGCCGCAGCCAGTCGCCGGCCTCGGCGCCAAACGGCACCAACCGGTCCTTGCCGCCTTTGCCGCCGATCACGCGCACCACGCCTTCGTTCAGGCCCACTTCCACCGTCTTCAACGCGACGATCTCTGACACGCGCAAGCCGCTCGCATACATCAGCTCGATCATGGCGCGGTCGCGCAAGCCGAGCGGTGTATCGACATCGGGCGCATTGATGAGCGCCTCGACCTGTGCTTCGGACAGCGTTTTTGGATAGCGCGGCGGTTGCTTGGCTGTGGGCAGCAGGCGCGACGGATCGGTGCTCACGACATGTTCGCGCAATGCCCATACGAAGAACCGCTTGAACACCGTGCGGCGGCGGTTGGCCGTGGAGGCGCGGCTCTCGGCATGGCGCGCGGCAAAGTAATCGGCAAGGTCGCCGTCTTCGGTTTCGGCGATGGATTTGCTGCGCTCGGCCAGCCAGTGCGCGTAAAGCGTCAGGTCGCGCCGGTATGCATCGAGCGTGTTGCGGGCGAGGCCGTCTTCCAGCCAGAGCGCATCGCAAAAGCGCTGGATGGCGTCGGCGCTCTGCGGGGGCAGGGCCGGGGTTTCGGCGTCTTTTGGTGCAGCTTTTCTCATATCAGCATCACGCCTTCATGGCGCAGCAGCCAGTGCTTGATGTTCAGCAGGTAGCCATCCGTGTGGTGCGAGAACCCGCCGATGCCCGAGGCGCTCACTACGCGGTGACACGGGATGAGGATCGGAAACCAGTTGTCGCCGCACGCCTGGCCCACCGCGCGCGGCACGCTGCCGATCTGCTTGGCGATGGTGCCGTAGGTGATGACGCTGCCGCAGGGGACGGCGCTGATGGCGTTCCACACGCGGCGCTGGAAGTCTGTGCCGGCAGGCGCGAGCGGTACATCGAAGGCGGCGTTGGGGTTGCTGTAGTACGCGTCGAGCTGGCGGGCCAGTTTGCGGATCAACGCATGGCTGGAGTCGACCGTGGGCGTGCTTTCCGGCAGGTAGGTGAGTTCACGCAGGGTGCCGTCGGCCACACGCACGCCCAGCTTGCCGAAGGGCGCTGCGAGTACAGCATCGAAAGGGGAGGGCATGACGGCGTCCGGCGTGGAAAAGCAATCCCGCGAATCTAGCACGTCGCTAGGCGACGCAACGCGGCGCGGAATCGTCAGCTTCCGAGCAGCCCGCTTTTCAGATCCCGGTCGACCGGGTTGTTGCCGATGAAGATGCTGAGCACGGCCTGGTAGAAATCTTCGCCGGGGATGGGCTTGCCGCGCGCCACACCGTTGATGCTGACCGTGGTGCCCGCGTCGGGCGTGTAGTCGAAGTTGATGGTGTCGCCACGACGGGTGGAGCCGATCTGGCGCATGGCGTCTTCCAGCTGCGTCAGGCGATCGGACAGCCGCTGCAGTTGAATCTCGGTCTGGTTGTGGTGGATGCCGTCATTCAGTGCGCGGATGAAGGTGTCGGCCCCCACATCGCGCAGCGGGTGGATCTGCAGCCGCTTCGGCCCCTTCATGGCGAGGATCAGCGCCGCGTTCTTGGCGCGCTCGGGCAGATACAGGCCCGCCACATAGCCCTTGATGACGAACACCGAGCGCAGCCCCGTGCCGTTGAGCGGCAGCTCGCGGCCGGCCAGGCGTGCAGCGTCGTCAAAGTGCACGCCCTCGATGTCCACCGTCGCCCAGGCCGGCAGCGCGCAGGCGGCCAGCAGTGCGGTGCCTGCAATGCCGTGGCGCCATGCACGTCGAACCATGGACATGCGATTGGATGCACGGACACGCACTTCAAAACGCAATGCGCGGCGGAGGAAACACAGGGCGGAGAACATCGAAAACACGCGGTTTTTTGTGAGGCTCTATTTTTGCAAATTTCTATTTCAAAACCATTGGTGTCTGCCCTGATTCGCAACCGTTTGCGTACCGCCAGGTATAAGGCCTGGCTTCATCTGGCGTTAACCATGGTTTCTTCCATTTGTGCTAGGTGTGAATTGTCTTGTTTTTAAAACAATACCCACCCCTGATTCCAATGGGGAATTAAAGTGCCGGAGTTTGAATTGCCGTCAGGCTGCTAGTGCCCAGGCGACGTGCTCGCGCACAAGTTCGGAGGGGTGATCAGCCCGCGCGTGCAATGCGGCCCGCAATTGCGCACGCGATGCCTCCGGCAACGGCCCGCGCAGCGCATTGCCCAGCGCCACCGCAATGTTGCGCAGCCAGCGCTCATGGCCGATGCGCCGGATCGGGCTGCCTTCCAGGCGCTGGTTGAATTCGCTTTCCGTCCAGCCGAACAGGTCGACCAGCGTGGCCGCATCCAATCCATTGCGCACGTCAAAATCGGGCAGGTTGGCCGGCACCGCAAACTTGTTCCACGGGCAGATGAGCTGGCAGTCATCGCAGCCGTAGACGCGGTTGCCCATCGCCTCGCGCAACTCGACGGGGATGCTGCCCTTGTGCTCGATGGTCAGATACGAGATGCAGCGGCGGGCGTCCACCGTGTATGGGGCGACGATCGCCTGCGTGGGGCAGACGTCGATGCAGCGCGTGCAGTTGCCGCAGTGGGGCTCGACCGGTGGGTCGATCGGCAGCGGCAGGTCGATCAGGATCTCGCCGAGGAAGAACATCGAGCCGGCATCGCGATCGAGCAGCAGCGTGTGCTTGCCGCGCCAGCCCAGGCCGCCGTTGCTGGCCAACGCCACTTCCAGCACCGGTGCCGAATCCGTGAACACGCGAAAGCCATAGGGCCCGACCGCGCCGGCAATCTTCTCGGCCAGCTTCTGCAGGCGCTGGCGCAGCACCTTGTGATAGTCCCGGCCGCGCGCGTAGAGCGAGATGGTGGCGTCTTCGGGGCGGCGCATGCGGTCCCATTCGACGGTGCGCCAGTCGCTGCCAGCGGCTGGCTGATCCGTGTGACCACGGGTGTCGTGTGGCAGATACGGCATGCGCGCGACGATGGCGCGTACCGTTCCGGCAACAAGTTCGGCGGGACGTGCACGGAGCAATCCATGGTTCGCCATATAATCCATGTCACCGTGAAACCCCTGCGCAAGCCACGTCTGGAGCCCTTCTTCAGCGTGCGAGAGGTCGATGCTGGCGATGCGGATGGCATCGAAGCCGAGCTCAGCGCCCCAGGTGCGGATCTGCGCAACCAGCGCAGCGACATCTGCCTCACCGGTAGGCAGGCGCGTATCGAGGTTCGTTTCGAGCGCTGCTGTGGGCGCTGGCGTGGGGGTCGCGGACATGCCTAAATTGTACGCAATGCCTACTGTGCCCCCTGTTGATACTCCCGCTGGTCTGAACGCACCGCTTGCCGAGCGCACCGTGCCGCTCGTCGACGAGGCGGCCACTTCGGCCTTCGGGGCGGCGCTCGCTCAGGCCGTGCTGGCGCTGGGTCCGCGGCCCGTGCAGGTGCAGCTCTCGGGGGATCTGGGCGCGGGCAAGACCACGCTTTCGCGTGCCATTTTGCGTGGCCTGGGACACACCGGGCGCGTGCGCAGCCCCACCTATACGCTGGTCGAGCCATACGACGTGACGGGAACCACCGGCATACAGAAGGTCTATCACTTCGACCTGTACCGCTTTGCCGACCCGGAAGAATGGACCGACGCCGGCTTTCGCGATTGCTTTGCCGAACCCGCGCTGTGCCTGGTCGAATGGCCCGAGAAGGCACAGGCACTGCTCGGTACGCCCGACCTGCATATCGCTTTGGCCGTCGACGTTGTGCACGAAACCTACGATGACGGCGTTGAACATGCACCGCGCCTGGCCCATCTGAGTGCTCGCACGCAGACCGGCCTTCAACTCCTACAGTCGTTGCAACCTCTGCCCCCATGCTGATTAAGCATCTGCCGACCGATCAACCGGACGATCCCACCCTGCCGAGCCAGGCCCGCAGGCAATGGCTCACACGCATCGCCAAGGCCGGTGCGGGGACCGTCATCCTCAGCCTGGCCGGCACGCAGATCGCACGTGGCGCCAATATCGTGGCGGTGCGCGTGTGGCCGGCGGAGGACTACACGCGCGTGACCATCGAATCCGACGTCGCGCTCAAGGCCACGCACCAGCTCATCAAGGATCCGGATCGCCTGATGGTCGACGTCGAGGGGCTGGACCTGAACCCGACCCTGCGCGAACTGGTCGCCAAGATCACGCCGAACGATCCGTACATCCGCCAGGTGCGCGTGGGCCAGAACCGGCCCAGCGTGGTGCGCCTGGTGTTTGACCTGAAGGAAAGCGTCAACCCGCAGGTCTTTACGCTGCTGCCGATTGCCGGTTATCGCAACCGGCTGGTGTTCGATCTGTACCCGACCAATCCGCCAGATCCGCTGATGCAGCTGGTGCTGGCCACCGAAAGCAAGCAGGAGCGCTTTGCCGCCTCGGGCGGCACGCCGATGCCGCCGTCGTCGTCTTCGGCGGACGACGATGACCCGATCGCTGCATTGGCTCGCCGCGAGAGCAGTGGCTCCGCCACGCCGGCATTGCCGCCGGCCAATGACTCGCGCCCGACGATTGCCAGCCGTACGCCGCCGGTCAAGACGCCGCCCGTGAAACCCGCGACGCCGCCATCGACGCTGGCCAATGCGCCGCCGCCGTCGTCATCCTTGCCGCCGCTGGAGATCGTGCCCGAGCAGCCCGTGCCGCGTGGGCCGGCAGGCGGCACGCGCATGCGCCGTCTGCTGACCGTTGCCATCGACCCCGGCCACGGCGGTGAAGACCCGGGCGCCACCGGCGCTGCCGGTACGCATGAGAAAGACGTGGTGCTGTCGATTGCCCGCATGCTCAAGGCCAAGATCGACGCCCAGCCCAACATGCGCGCCATGATGACGCGCGATTCCGACTACTTTGTCCCGTTGGGCGTGCGCGTGCAGAAGGCGCGACGCGTGCAGGCCGACCTGTTCGTCTCCATCCACGCCGATGCATTTGTCACGCCGGAAGCGCGTGGGGCGTCGGTGTTTGCGCTGTCCGACCGCGGTGCATCCAGCGCGCAGGCCAAGTGGCTCGCCAACAAGGAGAACGCCGCGGACATGATTGGCGGTGCCAACCTAGGCTCGAAGGATGCACAGGTCACGCGTGTGCTGCTGGATCTCTCGACCACCGCGCAGATCAGCGACAGCATGAAGGTTGGCCGTGCCGTGCTGGAGCAGATTGGCGGCATCAACCGCCTGCACAAGGGGGCTGTGGAGCAGGCTGGGTTTGCGGTGCTCAAGGCGCCGGATATTCCGTCGATCCTGGTTGAGACGGCCTTCATCTCCAATCCGGAAGAAGAGGCCAAGCTCAACGATCTGGGCCACCAGAATCAATTGGCTGACGCGATCCTGCGCGGCATCCGCGCGTACTTCGCCAAGAACCCGCCGCTGTCGCACAACCCGGGCGTCTGATGGCTGCAGTCGTTTTTCGCCAAGGCGGCGCGGCCGATGCGGACGCCATCGCCAGCATCCACACGCAGAGCTGGCAGAGCGCGTATCGCGGGCAGGGCATCCTCTCGGATGCCTACCTCGATGGCGCGGCGCAGGCCGACATGCAGGCGAAGTGGCATGCGCGTATGACGGCGCCTGTTGCCGGTCAGCACGTCTGGTGTGCCGATCTCGACGGCCTGACCGTCGGTTTCCTCTGTGCACTGCTGCATGACGACACGCCGTGGGGCGCGCTCGTCGACAACCTCCACCTACTGCCTGCCGCGCGCGGCCACGGTGTCGGCAAACGCCTGATGGGCGAGGCTGCCCGCTGGGCCGCAGCCCAAGGTGTCGCGCAACTGCATCTGCTGGTGTACGAGGCGAACACCGCCGCAATCGGCTTCTATGAAGCCCTGGGCGGTGTGCCAGTCAGCCGCGATTGGCTGGAGACGGCCGATGGCGGGCATGCCTGGGTGCACACCTACCACTGGCCGGAAACGACGGGCTTGATGGCCCTGTGATTACGCCGGACGGCTGGCCGGCGCGCCAGCATTGGCTTCGGCGCGCGCCATGCGATCCGCATACTTGCGCGCCAGCGCCGAGCACACGATCAACTGCAACTGGTGGTAGATCATGGTCGGCAGCACGATCAGGCCGAGGGCGGGGTTGCCGGCAAACAAAATCTTTGCCATCGGAATGCCGTTGGCCAGGCTTTTCTTGGAGCCGCAGAACACCGCGGTAATTTCATCCGCCAGACCAAAGCCCGCGCGCCGCGAAAGCCATGTCGTCGCGCCCAGCACGACGAACAGCAGCGCCCCGCTCATGATCGCCACGGCCACGATCGTTTCCCACGGATACTTCGACCACACGCCCGCGTGCGTCGAGTCAGCAAACGAGTTGAACACGATCAGCAGGATCACCACGCGATCCACCTTGTTGATGATCGCCTTGTACTTGGTGATGAGTCCGCCAATCACCGGGCGCAGCAACTGACCCAGCACGAACGGCAGCAGCAGTTGTTCGGCCACGCCCAGCAGCGCCTTGCCCACCGACAGTTCCGCACCCGAGGCCTGGATCACGAAGCTCATCAGCAGCGGCGTGGCAATCATGCCGATCAGGCCAGAGATGGTGGCGTTGAAGATCGCGGCCGGCACGTTGCCCTTGGCCATTGCCGTCATCGCCACAGACGACGACACGGTAGACGGCAGCGCGCACAGGTAGAACACGCCCAGCAGCAGCTCGGCCGGGATGAACGGCTTGCACACAAACAGGATCACCGCGCCAATCAGCGGGAACAGGATGAACGTGCAGCTCTGCACAAACAGGTGCAGGCGCCAGTTGCGTGCGCCTTCCACGATCTTCTCGCGCGAGAGCGCCGCGCCGTGCAGGAAGAACACCAGCGACACGCCGACGATGGTGACGACATCCAGATGCAGCGGGCCGTCGCTTGCGCCCAGTGACGGGAAGAACAAGGCCAGCGCAACCATCACCAGCATGGCCTGGATGAACCCATCAATACGAGATAACAGCGGAATCTTCATGTGCGTGCGCCATCACCATTGCGTGACGGCGCGGGTTGGATTGGGGGATAGGCGCTATTGCACAACATCCCTATCTAGAATACAAATGCATTGATCGAATCAATTCATACGGCTTCAGCATGAATGTGACCCTGCGGCAGTTGCGCGTCTTTCTGGCGGTGGCACGTGCGCACAACTTCAGTCGCGCGGGCGACACAATCGGCCTGACGCAGCCGGCCGTGAGCCGTTCAATCTCGGAGCTGGAAGGCGAGTTGGGCCTGAAGCTGCTCGATCGCACCACGCGTGAAGTGGTGCTGACGGAAGTGGGGCGCTCGCTGGCAACTGCGCTCGATCGTCTGGTTGCTGATCTGGACGACACGCTGCATCAAGCGCGCCAGGTGGGCGAACAGCGGCGCGGGCGCGTGGTGGTGGCGTCCAGCCCGACGGTGTCAACGCGTTTGATGCCGCTGTACGTGGCGGAATGCGCGGTGCGCTACCCGGACATCCGCATGATCGTGCGTGACTCCGTGCAGGTCGACACGCTGCAACTGATCCGTACGGGCGGGGCGGATTTCGGTGTGGTGGTGGAGCCGCTCGATACCGAAGGCCTATGGACGGAGCCGCTGCTGACCGACCCGTTCTGCCTCGTTTGCCGTCGCGACCATCCATTCGCCCAGCGCAGCAGCGTGCGCTGGAAAGACCTGCACCGCACGCCGGTCGTGCTGCTCGATCATGCGTCGGGCAGCCGCCCGTTGATCGACCGCATCTTCCTGCGCCACGGGGTGCAGCCCGATGTGGCGCAAGAGATGGGGCATAGCAGTGCCGTGTTCGGCATGGTGGACGCGGGCATTGGCGCGGGCGTGGTGCCGGCGCTGTCGTTGCCGCTGCCGTCGTCGTCGCAACTGGTGTCGGTGCCGCTGACACCCAAGGAGACGCGCGGCATCGTGCTGGCGCGCCGGCATGACCGGTCGCTCTCGCCGGCGGCCGAGGCGGCGTGGCAGATGATTCGCCGGATGGCGCTGCCTACCACCTAATGGCCGCCTGATCGCGCTGCTTACTTCGGCTGCATACGGATGGCGCCATCCAGGCGGATGGTTTCGCCATTGAGCATCGGGTTCTCGACGATGGCGCGTGCAAGCTGCGCATACTCCGCTGGCTTACCCAGGCGCGGCGGGAACGGCACCATCTTGCCCAGCGCATCCTGCACTTCAGGCGGCATGCCCAGCAACATCGGCGTCTCGAAAATGCCCGGCGCAATCGTCATCACACGGATGCCGTCGCGCGACAGGTCACGTGCAATCGCCAGCGTCATCGCCACCACACCGCCCTTGGACGCTGCATAGGCCGCTTGGCCGATCTGCCCGTCGAACGCCGCCACCGACGCCGTATTGATGATCACGCCACGCTCGCCGCCGGCGTTGGGTGTGTTGCCCGCCATGGCCGTCGCCGCCAGCCGGATCATGTTGAACGTGCCGATCAGGTTGACGTTGATTACGCGTGCAAACTGGTCCAGCGGATGCGGCCCCGTCTTGCCCACCGTGCGCGACGCCGTTGCGATGCCGGCGCAGTTCACCAGCCCGCGCAGCGTGCCCAGCGATGTGGCCGCGTCGACCACGGCCTGCCCATCGGCTTCCGATGCGACGTCGCAGCGCACGAAGCGGCCGCCCAACTCCTGCGCCAGCGCCGTGCCCGCCGCTTCGTTCAGGTCAGCAATCACCACTTTGCCGCCGGCTTCTGCCAGCGTGCGTGCCGTGCCGGCGCCCAGTCCCGATGCCCCGCCGGTGACGATGAATACCTGATCGCGAATCTCCATGCCGTGTCTCCTTGGTTGTGGTCTGTGAGTTACTTGACGTTTACGTCAACGTCATATGGTAGCGCGAAGCCGTCGGCGATCGCGAAAAAAAACGGCGCCTCGATCAGGAGGCGCCGATTTTTGTCAGCGGGTCGGTAAAGCGGAGTGAGCTCAGTCCTGCAATGCACTGAACGCGCGCGCGGTGATCTCATCCACGCTGCCCACACCGGTGATCTTGCGATACTTCGGCGGCGCAACCTTGGCGGTGTCGTTGCCGTTGGCGGCCCACTGCGAGTAGTAATCCACCAGCGGACGCGTCTGTTTTTCATACACGTCCAGGCGCTTGCGCACAGTCTCTTCCTTGTCGTCGTCGCGCTGGATCAGCGGTTCGCCGGTTTCGTCGTCCACGCCTTCGGTCTTGGGCGGGTTGAACTTGATGTGGTACGTGCGGCCCGAGGCCACATGCACGCGGCGGCCGCTCATGCGCTCGATGATGGCGTCGAACGGCACGTCGATTTCCAGCACGTAGTCAATCGCCACGGCAGCATCCTTCATGGCTTCCGCTTGCGGGATGGTGCGCGGGAAGCCGTCGAACAGGTAGCCGTTCTTGCAGTCAGGCTGTTGCAGGCGGTCTTTCACCAGGCCGATGATGATGTCGTCCGACACGAGGCCGCCGGCATCCATCACTTTCTTGGCTTCGATACCCAGCGGGGTGCCGGCCTTGACGGCCGCGCGCAGCATGTCGCCAGTGGAGATCTGCGGAATGCCGAACTTCTCGCAGATGAATTTGGCTTGCGTACCTTTGCCGGCGCCGGGCGCGCCCAACAGAATCAACCGCATGGTGACGAGTTCCTCAAGTTTTAAATTCCTGTCGCGCTGTCGACAGCGTGAAGCGCGTTGGGAATCGGTCCGAGAGGGCGGATTCCCAAAACGCCTTAATGCGTGCCTTGTCGACGCAAACAGGCAGCCTAGCGGGCGAAGTTGACGCCAGCCTTACCGGGACACTGGATGGAACAGGCGCTCGCCGGACGGCGGCACCGATGGCTCGATTTGTCTCCCTGCAGCCGCTGTGGCGCCTTGCGTGGGCGCCGGCATGCGACTTGTCGTCCTCGCGATTATGCCATGCCAGCGCCGGGGTTTCGGCGTGGCGGCTGCAAGTTCCGTGAAATCGATGCGTTCAGGGGCCGTCCTGGGCCAGCAGTTCACTCCAGGCGGCGCGCACGCGGGCGAGGTCTTCCGGCGTGTCGACACCAGCGGCCGGGGCGTCGTCGGTGGTGAGCACAGCGATGCGTTCACCGTGCCACATGGCGCGCAGCTGCTCGAGCTGCTCGGTTTGTTCGAGCGGTGCGGCGGCCAGTTGCGGGAAGCGGCGCAGGAAACCAGCGCGATACGCGTAGATGCCGATATGGCGCAGCACCGGCATGGCAGGCAGCGGGCGCTGCGCGGCGGGTTGCGTCAGCACGGCGGGCGTCCAGACATCACGTGCCCAGGGCAGTGGGGCGCGCGAGAACAGCAGCGCACGCTCTGCCGCATCCAATACGACCTTGACGACATTCGGGTTGAACACGTCGGCAGCGTCGTGGATCGGGTGGGCGGCGGTGGCGATGGCGCAATCCGGGTGGTCGCGCAGGTGGGCGGCCACATTGTCGATCAGCGTCGGGGCGATCAGCGGTTCATCGCCTTGCACGTTGACGACGATGGCGTCATCGGGCAGCCCCAGCACGGTGGCCACTTCGGCCAGGCGGTCGGTGCCGGAGGCGTGGTCGGCGCGCGTGAGCACGGCTTCCACGTGATGCTGCATGCAGGCATCGGCGACCGACGCGGCGTCGGTGGCGACCACCACGCGCGCGGCGGACGACTGATGCGCGCGTTCAGCCACGCGCACGACCATCGGCTTGCCGCCGATGTCGGCCAGCGGCTTGTTGGGCAATCGCGTGGATGCCAGCCGCGCGGGAATGACGGCGACGAACGGTGCGTGCGACATGGCGGGCAGCCTCAATACGTGGTGAGGTGTCAGGCCGGATCGACCGGGGTGCCTTCCACGGTCTGGCGGGCTTCGTCAGCCAGCATGACGGGAATACCGTCGCGGATCGGGTAGGCCAGCTTGTCGACGTGGCAGATCAGTTCGTTGTTGGCGCGGTCGTGTTGCAGCGCGCCCTTGCACAGCGGGCAGACGAGGATTTCGAGCAGGCGATTGTCCATGGCGGTAGAGGCTCCGGGGCGGCCGCAAAAGCGTGGCGGCGGCCTGGGTCAAGAGGATGCGGTGAGCGTTATTGTGCGCTCGCCTTGGTGGTAGCGCGATCGGCCAGGGCGCGTACGCGCTGGCAGACCTGTTCAACCAGTGCCGGGTCGACCACCGGTGTGGTCGGCACCACCCAGATGCGCGGGTCGTCGAGATGGCCGCATTTTACGGCATCCTTTTCGGTGATCAGGATCACCTCGGCGGCGCTGTCGGCGAACGGGTTGTTCGCGAAGTCGTAGTGATCGGGCAGCGGCAGGGTGCTGGGCTTGAGGCCCTCGGCGCGCAGCGAGGCGAAGAAGCGCTCGGGGTTGCCGATGCCGGCAGCGGCCAGCAGTTGTTCGCCTTCAACGCGGGTGAACTGGGCGAGCGGTCGGCGCAGCGCTGGGTCGGCCAAGTTGTATGCGTCCTGCAGCGTGAGGTGCATGCCGAAGATGTTCGGGCGGTCGGGCGTGGCGCGGTAGTTCGGGTCGTTGATGAGCGTGGCGTCGCGCTTGCGCGTCATCGGTTCGCGCAGGGGGCCGGCAGGCAGCAGGAAGCCGTTGCCGCCCATGCGCGTGTCGAACACGATGATTTCGATGTCGCGGCGCAGGCGGTAGTGTTGCAGGCCGTCGTCGCACACGATGACGTTGCAACCCGGGTGTGAGGCCAGCAGTGTCTGTGCGCACAGCACGCGGTCGGGGAAGACCCACACCGGCAGATCGGTGGCGCGGGCGATGAGCAACGGCTCGTCGCCCACGTCTTCCGCACGGGAATGCTCGCGCACCGGGCGCGGGTGCTTGAGCTTCACACCGTAGCCGCGCGAGACGATGCCCGGACGCATGCCCGCATCGGCCAGTGCCGACGCCAGCGCAATCACGGCGGGCGTCTTGCCGGCGCCGCCCACGGTGACGTTGCCCACGACCACCACTGGCATCGGCAGGCGCACCGAGCGCATCAAGCCCAAGCGGAACAGCAGCCGGCGCAAGGCACTTACGCCGCCAAACAGCCACGACAGCGGCCGCATCACCCACGCGAACCAGCCCCGTTGCTGCCATTGGCGGGTGACGAAGCTGGCGAGACGGTGCTGGGCGACGGGCATGTCGTGCGTGTGGGTTTATCGAGAAGCGTTGCCGGTTTGTGTAGCAAAGGTCAGGTGCGAGAGGCCAGCCACGCGAGCGGCTTCCATCACATTCACCACGGCCTGGTGCGCGGCTTGCGCATCGGCATTGACGACGACGATGGGCTCGCGGCCGCCCGCCTTGTCCGCAGCAGCGTGCAGGGCGTCGGCCAGGCTGGTCACGTCGCGCGTGTCGAGCACCTGTTTGTCTACCGAGTAGACCCCGTTGGCAGTCACAGACACGACGATCTGACCTGGGCGCTCGGTCGCCTTTTCAGCGTCGGCGGTTGGCAGGTTGACCTTCAGTTCGGTATAGCGGGAATACGTGGTCGTGATCATCAGGAAGATGAGGATCACGAGCAGCACGTCGATCAGCGGGATCAGGTTGATCTCCGGCTCTTCGCGAGCGTGGCGCGGGCGGAAGCGCATGGCGTTCTCAGGAATGCGTTGCCCGGATCAACCGCGCCGCGGCGGCAGGATCGCGTCGAGGTACATGGTCGACAGGTGCTCCAGCTCGGCCACGTAGTTATCCACCACGCCGCGGAAGTAGCGCCAGAAGATCAGCGTCGGGATGGCCACGACCAGGCCCAGCGCCGTGTTGTACAGGGCGACGGAGATACCGTGCGCCAGGGTTTGCGGGTTGGTGCCCGCAGCGGTTTGGCTGCCGAAGATCTCGATCATGCCGACCACGGTGCCGAACAGGCCCATCAGCGGCGCTACCGAGGCGATCGTGCCGAGCGCATTCAGATAGCGCTCCAGGCGGTGGGCCACGTTCTGGCCGGCTTCTTCCACGACTTCCTTAGCGGCGTCGCGCGTGGTGTTGGGATGCAGCACCACGTGGCGCAGCGCGGCGGCCAGCAGGCGGCCCAGCGGCGAGCTTTGTTCCAGTGTGTTCACGACTTCCGGCGTGGCCTTGCGCTGATGCGCGACGGCCAGCGCCTCGTCATAGACCTTGGGCGGAATGATCTTCTTGCGCTGCAAGGCAACGAAGCGTTCGATGATGAGCGCGAGGGCGAGCACCGAGGCGATCAACAGCGGCCAGATCGGCCAGCCGGCAGCTTGAATGATGGAAAACACTGGACAACCCGTTTTGTCGTTGTGGAAGGAATTTGATTTGGGGCGCCGATTCGTGGTGCATGTGGCGCCTTGACTGCTGTGCATGCCGTCCGCGTCCCCGAACGCGGTCCGTTGCGGCAAAAACAGGCGCCACTCTAGCGCGTCGGACCTGCCTCGGCAACACGATGGCGCACCGTAGCGACAAGCGCCTGCGACAGTCAAAGGGTCGTCACGGAATTCGGTGCGCGCACAATCCACAATGAAGCGGGACAGTCTTGTGGACGGGTTGTGGACAGTGTCGGAACAAGCAAGCTAAGTGCTTGATGTGAAAGGGTGTTCGATGCCGTGCTTAAAAAAGATGCAATGGGTGTTCCTGTGGCCAATTCACTGGCAAAACGTCCTCCGCCCCTGGAAACCGGCGGGTAATCCACATCGCCGCGGGACAGTTGTGTGGACGGGTTGTGGACATTCCCAGAACAAGCGCGCTAAGTGCTTGATATAAAAGGGAGTCCGTTGCTGTGCTTAAAAATTGTGCAGACGGGGTTTCTGTGCAGATTTCGGGAAAAATCCGCGTGCGGTCAGAGAAACCGGTGGGAAATCCACACCGACACGGGACAGTCTTGTGGACGGGTTGTGGACATTGCCCGGACAAGCACCTTAAGTCACTGATTCAACAGGGGGTTCGGTGTGCCGCTTAAAAAATGTGCACCGGGGTTTTCTGCGGAAGATTGGGGATGCGAGCCCCGAGCGTGTGACAATCCGCAGCCGATTTATCCACTGCCCAGGCGTCACATTCTGGTTTTCCAGCGCTGCTGTGGATAACTTTGTGAACATCCTCGGGAGCCCTGCGCTAAATGCTTGATGCAGAACGAAATTACTTACGCTGCTGAATTTTTGGCACAAGGCGATTTTTCATAAAAATCAAAGGGTTGCGTCAAAATGCAGAGAGCGCGTCACGTAACGTCTGTCAAGCTTGACAAGGGCGTTATGCTGTGGACAGCTAGCCCGGCTGACGCAAAATCTCTCCCTCATTCAAGGTAGATGTTGCCCCGGAGCCCCATCGCATTGCGCCGCCACGACCACTTATGACCACGCCGCCGTCTTCCCGCCGACCTTTCTGGATGGATGCTTCCGCCCCTGCGGCGAGAGCACCGCAGACCACTCAAGCGACGCCGGCGCCGTCCTCGCCTACCAGGAGCGGCCAGGACGTGCTGACCGTCAGCGAGGTCAACCGACGGATTGCCGGGTTGCTTGAACGCAACTTTCCGCTGGGCTGGGTGCGTGGCGAGATCTCCAACTTCACGCGCGCGGCCAGTGGCCACTGGTATTTCTCGCTCAAGGACGCCGGCGCACAGATCCGCTGTGTGATGTTCAAGGGCCGCAACCAGTGCGCCGATTTCACCCCGCGCGAGGGCGAAGCCGTCGAGGTGCGCGCGCTGGTCACGATGTACGAGGCGCGTGGCGAGTTGCAACTGAGCGTCGAGGGCATCCGCCGGGCCGGGCTGGGCAATCTGTACGAAGCCTTCCTGCGACTGAAGGCCGCGCTGGAGGCGCAAGGGCTGTTTGACCCGGCGCGCAAGCGGCCGCTGCCAAGGCATCCGCGTGCCATCGGGGTTGTCACTTCATTGCAGGCGGCGGCTTTGCGTGACGTGCTGACCACGCTGCGCCGGCGGGCGCCGCATGTGCCCGTGATCGTCTATCCGGTACCGGTGCAGGGCGCGGGTGCTTCTGAGCGCATCGCCGCCATGCTCGATACGGTCAATGCCCGGGCAGAAGTCGATGTCGTCATCCTGTGCCGGGGCGGCGGCAGCATTGAAGACCTGTGGGCCTTCAACGAAGAACCCGTCGCGCGGGCTGTGGCAGCTTCGGAGATTCCCATCGTGGCGGGCGTCGGGCATGAAACCGATGTGACCATCGTCGATTTTGTGGCCGATGTGCGCGCACCCACGCCCACCGGTGCCGCAGAACTTGTCAGCCCGGACCGGGCCCGCATGCTGCGCGACGTGGGGCGTGACTGGGATGCGCTGTCCGCGCAGTTCCGCCGCCAACTGGACCGCCGCGCCCAGACCGTCGACTGGCTCGCGCGCCGCTTGCGCAGCCCGCAGGCGCAGATGCGCGAGCGCCGCACGCAACTGTCACATCTGGAAGGGCGCCTGCGCTTTGCCCTGACTGGCCGCGTGCAGCGTGCCGAGCACGTGCAGCGCCTGCTGACGATGCGCCTGACGGCGGCCCGCCCGGACGTCACCCGCCAGCGCACTGTGCTGCAGCAGGCCGAAGCCGCGCTGGCGCGCGCCATGCGTGACACGCTGGCCCGGTCGCAGGAGCGCCTGGCGCGGCAGCACACCGGTCTGGAGCTGCTGGCACCGCAGCGCACCCTGGAACGCGGTTACGCGGTACTGCTCGATGCGAAGGGTCACGCCATCCGCGATCCGAACGCGTTGCATGCCCGGGCGCGCATCGAGGCACGGCTGGCGCAGGGCGCGGTCGACATCGAGATCGCCCAGGTGCAGCCCAAGCTCGATATGTGACCGGCGCATGAACTGATAACGATTGCGCGCGTTTCCGTACCTGTTCCACGGGTATTCCGAGTATTTGGCACGCTGTTTGCGCCGGTTTTGCAAGTCTCCTACAATCGTCGCTCCCGGTTTGCACAACTCGCACGCAACCCCACACAACCCACAGAAGGGAAAACAAATGGCCCACACGCTCCCCCCGCTGCCGTACGCACTCGACGCTCTGGCGCCGACCATCTCCAAGGAAACCCTGGAGTTCCACTACGGCAAGCACCACCAGACCTACGTCACGAACCTGAACAACCTGATCCCGGGTACCGAGTTCGAGAACCTGAGCCTGGAAGACATCGTCAAGAAGTCCTCGGGCGGCATCTTCAACAACGCCGCACAGGTGTGGAACCACACGTTCTACTGGAACGGCCTGAAGCCGAACGGCGGCGGCGCTCCGACCGGCGCGCTGGCTGATGCCATCAACGCCAAGTGGGGCAGCTTCGACAAGTTCAAGGAAGAGTTCACCAAGACGGCCGTTGGCACCTTCGGTTCGGGCTGGGCCTGGCTGGTGAAGAAGGCTGACGGCTCGCTGGACCTGGTGTCCACCTCGAACGCCGCTACGCCGCTGACCACCGACGCCAAGCCGCTGCTGACCTGCGACGTGTGGGAACACGCCTACTACATCGACTACCGCAACGCGCGTCCGAAGTACGTCGAAGCGTTCTGGACGCTGGTGAACTGGGACTTCGTCGCTGCAAACTTCGCCTAAAGCGAAATCGAGCAAGCGCAGTACCAAGAAAAAACCTCCGCACAAGCGGAGGTTTTTTTATGCGCGCACGCTGCCCAGCATGTCGTGCAACTCGTGACTCATCATCGCCAGGAAGACGACCAGGCCGATGTAGTACACCGTGTAGGTCAGGCGCGACTCGTTGGAGATGCTGTAGTACGCGCGGTTTTCCGGCGCGTTGGGATCGTAGCGCCACGCCTTCATCAACTGCGGCACGGCCAGCACGGCGATCAGGATCAGGATCGGGCTCGGCCGCCACATGAACAGCGCCACCAGCACCGGCACCCCCAAAAACCAGATGCGCGGCGACAGCACCGCCGTAATCCGCCCGCCATCAAACGGCGACATCGGGATCAGGTTGAACAGGTTCAGGAAGCAACCGGCGTAAGCCAGGGCGAGCAGCAACTGGCTGTCGGTATAGCGCGCGAGACCGTAGCAGAGCATCGCCCCAACCGTGCCCGCAACGGGGCCTGCCAGGCCGATGTACGCCTCGGTCTCGACATCCATTGGTTGCTCTTTGAGGTCGATCCATGCGCCCACGAACGGGATGAAGGTGGGTGCACCCACGGCCAGCCCGCGCTGGCGTGCGGCCATGAAGTGCCCAATTTCGTGGATGAACAGCAGCACCACAAAGCCCACCGCATAGCGCCAGCCGAACGCAAAGGCATACACCACCACCGACAGCAGCATCGTGCCGCCGGTGGTCAGCAGCTTGCCGAACTTGAGCCCCGAGAACAGCAGGATCAGCAGTTTGGTCATGGCGTGTGTGCCAGCGTGATCAGGCGCTCGGCTTGCGCTTGAAGAACTTGGCAATCGCCGCGCCAAAGCCCGCCACGGCCAGGATCGCCACCTTGGCAAACTTGGCCAGGAAGGCGGCAATCACGGCAAACAGGCCGAGCTTCTTGGCAGCGATGCCACCCACCAGCGCAGCCAGGCCGTACTCGGCCACCTTGTCGGTCTTGGCGTTGAAGTCGGTGTAGCGCTTGCCGTCCTTGAAGTCGAGGTCAGCCAGCAGCTTCTGCACGGCGGGCTTGTCGGCGTTGACGTGGTCGCTTGCGGTGATCAGGTTCAGGCTGATGTAGCCGTCGCGGCCCAGCGCGTAGGTGTTGTAGTTGACCGATTCCGGCTCGTTGTCGGGCTGGCCCTTGGAGCGCGCGGCCATCGACCAGATCAGGCGGTGCGTGGCGGCGTCATAGTGCGGGCGCTCAACCCAGCCCTGGATCTCCAGCGCGGGGATACCGCGCTTCTCGCGCTCTTCGTTGGCGGCAGCGGTGCCTTCCTTGAGCGACTTGAACAGGTCGTCGACGTTCCAGTCTTTGGCGTCGTCGTCCTTGATGTAGCCCGACGCCTCGTACTCGGCAATCACCATCCAGTCGCTTTCTTCGTCGGTGGGCATGACCAGGCCGAGCAAGTCCTGGTTGTTGCCGTTGCCCATGGCGTGCATGAGCTGGCCAGCGGCCGGCTGCGGGATGAAGACTTGGTTCGCGCCGATCTTGAGGGCGGCCTGGTCACGCAGTTCGATCGACGTGGGCCCCGCCTTTGCACTGGCCTTGGCGGCAGCCCAGGCCTGCTTGATTTCCTGTTCCGGATTCGGACCAGCCGATGGTGCCGATTGTGCGTGCGCGGCGGCTGCACCCATCAGCCCCATCACCCCGGTGCAGGCGAGCGCGCTCGCCCAGGCGCGCAGTGCGCCCTGAAACCCCATTCCCATGTGCTTCTCCTGAAGACGTTTTCGTGTATTCGTTGGCTCGTTTCTTCTATCGCTCTGGCCGCCGCCAAGCGGCTTGCAAGCAGGGGCGAAGCATAGCGGGAGTGGGGTGCAAGCTTGTTAAAGGGCGTTAATAGATCCGCGCGAATTCAGGGCTGCAATCCCATCTGCCCCAGCAGCGTCTGGTTGTCTTCCAGGTGCCAGTTTTCGGCGATCTTGCCGTCGGCCACGCGGTACAGATCGAATGCCTGGAAGTCGATGGGCTGGTTCTGCCCGTGCGTGTGCCCGAACTCGCCGGTGAAGTGTCCGCGAAAGCGCAGATGTACGGCCACACGGTCGCCGGCCACAACCATGTCTTCGATTTCCACACGCATGTCGGGCACGGCGGCGCGGAAGGCTCGGGAAGCGTCAAGCGGGCCTTGCGGGCCCTGCACACGCCCTGCGGGCAGCGTGCGGTCGGCAAAGTCGGGCGACAGCGCCTGCGTGGCATAGCGCGCATCGCCGGTATGCCAGAAGGTGGCGTAGCGGCGTGCCGCCAGCACGGTGGCCGCAGCTTGCGGTGTGTCCGGGGCGGCCAGATGTTGTGGGCGGACGAGTTCGTCGTCTGCGGCGAATGCCGGTAGTGCGGCAAGCAGCGCCAGTGCGGTGGTGGCCAGCAGGACGGGGCGGAGGACGGGGTGAGCGGGCATGGAAAGCTCCGGTGGGTTGAGATGCGCCGCACTTTAGGCTTCTATCCGGAGGCGATAAACAGGTTGCGAGTCGATCTGGTTTCAATCGGCATTTGATGATCGATGCATGTGTCGGTCCGCCCGGCAATGCAATGCCGCGCACGTGATAGTCGGTATGCCGCGCCAGACGGCGTTCAAACGGTCCGCGCTGCGCCGGGTTTTTCTAGACTGGCCCTTCATCGAACAGACACATACAAAAAAGGAGGGGAACGATGGACCTGAGCCACATCCTGTCGCGCACCGAGCGCGGCACGCAGGAACTGCAGACGCGCAGCGGGCATGTCACGCATCGGCAGCGCGCGATCCTGCTGCTGGCGGGCGGCGAGCGGTCAGCTGCGGAGATCCTGGCGCAGTTGAGCAGCGCCGGCCCGGACATGGAAGACCTCATGCGCCTGGTTGCCGACGGCTACGTCGTGGCGCGCGCACCGGTCAAGGTGGCACCCAAGCCCAAGGCGCCGCCCAAGCCGGCATCGGCCACACCGCCAACGGCGCGTCACGTGCGGCAGGCCTCGATTGCCGACTGGCGGCTGAGCCAGGCGGGGGCGTTCTCGGCGTTACAGCGCTACCTTGCCGAGGGGCCGGAAGCGCCGCTGGATTTTCTCAATGGCTTGGCTGCGCCCTTGTACGCGGCGCTGACCACCTGCCGCAGCGAGGCCTCCGCCCACGCCGTCGTCGCGTTCCTGGAAGCGCGCTTGGACGAAGAAGGTTGGAATGTGACCGAAACGTCCTAGGTGTAAATACTAAATTTGCGTACTTTTCCCGTCTATTGGGAATCGTGCGTTGATGATTTGAGAAAACCGTCGCATTCTCCGTCGCATTCCACGCCACGGAGCTTTTGCGATGGCCGAGCCCGCTTCCGCACAACTTGCAGCACAACCCACCGCCGGTGCGGATCGCGTGCTGATGGTGCTCGCCACCATCGCCCGCCACGGCCGCCCGGTTGCGGCGCGTGAGCTGGTCGAGCTGACCGGTCTGCCGCAGAGCACGCTGTACCGTCAGGTGGCGATGCTCAAGCGCTGGGGCTTCGTGCTCGAATCGTCCGGCACCTACGCGCCGGGTCCGATCAGTCTGCAACTCGCACTCGGCTTCGATCACGCTTCGCACCTCGTGCAGGAAGCGCGCATCGGTATGGCCAAGCTCGTCGCCGAGTCGGGTGAATCGGTCGGGCTGGTGGTGGCCGTCAAGGACCAGGCCGTCTGTCTGGAAATGGTCGAGAGCCAGCAGTCGCTGCGCTGCTCGTTCGAGAAGGGGCGCGGTGTGCCGCTGCTGGCCGGCGCCTCGGCCAAATCATTGCTCGCGTTCATGCCGCCAACGGCTGCGCGCGCCATCCTCGCAGACTTGCTGGCCATTGATCCGGACAGCCAAGCGCAACTGCAAACCGAACTTGCTGATATCCGCGCCGCGGGCTACGCACTGTCCGAAGGCGAAGTCGACCCCGGCGTCTGGGGCGTGAGTGCGCCGGTGTTCCGGATGCCCGGCCACGCGCTCGGCTCCATTACGTTGATGGCGCCTGCCACGCGCGTGCGCGGCAAGGAGCAACGCCTGATCGACATGACCGTGGCTGCTGCTGCGTCCATTTCGGCACGGCTGCAGGACATCTGAATTTACGAATCACGCGTTTTGCTCGAATTGTTTTTTCCACCCCACATGCACATTAGGAGACCACTCATGGGGAATCGCCGTCGTTTTATGCTGGCCTGTGCCGTGGCGTTGTCCGCTGCGGCGTCCTTCGCTACTGCCGCGCACGCTGCAGGCGAGCCGCTGCGCGTGGCCACCGATGCCACCTTCGCGCCGATGGAGTTTGTCGAGGGCGGCAAGCGCACCGGCTTTGATGTGGATCTGATCGAAGCGCTGGCCCGCACGATGGGCCGCCCGGTCGAGTGGACCGACATCGACTTCAAGGGCCTCGTACCGGGCCTGATTTCGCGCCGCTTCGACGTGGCCATCTCGGGCATCTACATCACCGAGGAGCGCAAGAAGGTGGTGGACTTCACGGTGCCGTACTACCACGGCGGCCTGGTTGCGCTGGTCAAGCAGGGCAACACGGCTGTCAAGACGCCGGCGGACCTGAACGGCAAGAAGGTGAGCGTGCAGGTGGGCACCAAGTCGGTCAACTACCTGCGCGAGAACTATCCGAAGGTCGAGCGCGTGGAAGTCGAAAAGAACGAGCAGATGTTCAACCTCGTTGAGATCGGCCGTGCCGATGCAGCCGTCACGGGCCGCCCCGCTGCGGCGTACTACGTCAAGGCGCGTCCGGGCCTGCGTCTGGTCGAGCCGGCACTGACGACCGAGGAATACGGCATCGCCGTGCGCCGTGACCAGCCTGAGCTGACCAAGGCGCTGAACGCCGCGCTCGAGAAGATCAAGGCCGACGGTACGTACGACCAGATCGTCAAGAAGTGGTTTGGCGCTGCTGCCAAGTAACGACGACTGGACACGCTGATGGAACTGGATTTTTCTCCTGTCTGGGCGGGATGGACGGACATTCTCCACGGGGCGCTTGTCACCGTGGAGGTGACGGCTGTTGCGCTGATGCTCGGCTGCGTGCTGGGCCTGCTGGTGGGCATCGGGCGGCTGAACCCGCGCCGACGCTTCATCTACGGTATCTGCACGGTGTACGTGACGTTCATCCGTGGCACGCCGCTGCTGGTGCAGCTCTTCCTGCTGTTCTTCGGGTTGCCGCAGTTCGACATCCTGCTGCCGGCCTTCGTGTGCGGCGTGCTGGGGCTGGGTGTGTATTCCGGCGCCTATGTGTCGGAGATCGTGCGCGGTGCGATCCAATCGGTGGATCGTGGGCAGATGGAGGCGGCGCGCTCGATCGGCATGTCGTCGGCGCAGTCGATGCGCGCGATCATCCTGCCGCAGGCCGTGGTGCGGATGATCCCGCCGCTGGGCAACGAGTTCATCGCGCTGATCAAGAACTCGGCGCTGGTGTCGCTGCTGACCATTCACGACCTGATGCACGAAGGGCAGAAGATCATCAGCGTGTCGTACCGCTCGCTGGAGGTGTACCTGGCGATTGCACTGGTGTATCTGGTGCTGACCAGTGCGGCGAGCTACCTGCTGCATCGCCTTGAACGCAACATCCGTGCGGGAGGCATGGTGCAATGAACATGGCCAGTGTGACCAATGCGGCGAACCCGCAAACTTTGAAATCCGCGCTGGATGTACCCATGATCCAGATCCGCGGTCTCACCAAATCGTATGGTGATCACACGGTGCTCAAGGGCATCGACTTCGAGGTCGATGCCTCGCAGGTGGTGGTGGTGATCGGCCCCAGCGGCTCGGGCAAGAGCACCTTCCTGCGTTGCTGCAACGGGTTGGAAGTGCCGGAAGGCGGCACCATCGACATCTGCGGCAAGCGGCTGATCGACAACGGCACGATGCTGCCCGAGAGCGACCTCAACCACCTGCGCCAGCAGGTCGGCATGGTGTTCCAGTCGTTCAACCTGTTCCCGCATCTGTCGGTACTGCACAACGTCACCATCGGCCCGCGCATGCTGCGCAACAAGTCGAAGCACGAGGCGGAAACCGAAGCGCGCGAACTGCTGCAGAAAGTGGGCTTGGCACACAAGGCCGATGCGATGCCCGCGAGCCTCTCCGGCGGCCAGAAGCAGCGCGTGGCGATTGCCCGCGCGCTGGCGATGCAGCCGAAGGTCATGCTGTTCGACGAGCCGACGTCTGCACTCGACCCGGAACTCGTCGGCGAGGTGCTGCAGGTGATGAAGCTGCTCGCCAAGGAAGGCATGACGATGCTGGTCGTCACGCACGAGATGGGCTTCGCACGCGAAGTGGCCGACGTGGTGGTCGTGATGGACGGCGGCGGCATCGTCGAAGCCGGGCCACCGTCGGTCATCTTTGGAGAACCCAAGGAGGCGCGTACGCGTTCGTTCCTGCAAGCGGTGCTCACGCGTTCATGACCATGCACGAGGTGATGACATTCGATGCTTCCATCTGGCAGGGCCGTGATGACACAGGCGAGCGTGGCGATGTCACGCGACTGTTCCAGGTTGTGCGGTCTGCCTATGTCACCGCGCTTTCCGGTGCGCCGGCCGTGCTTGGCTTTGCGTGCGATGCCGGCGTGCTGCGCAACCACGGTCGTGCAGGTGCTGCGCAGGCTCCGCGTGAGATTCGTCGTGCGTTGGCCAACGTGCCTGCGCACGGTCTTGCGGTGCTCGCCGACGCGGGGGATGTCACTTGCGATGATGGCGATCTGGAAAGAGCCCAAACCGCACTCGGTGATGCCGTCTTCGACCTGCTCGATGCCGGCGCGCGTCCGGTTGTGCTGGGTGGCGGCCACGAGGTTGCGTTCGGCACCTACCAGGGCCTGCGCAAGCATTGGCAGAAACAGGCCCTGCGTGGGCGTCTGGCCATCGTCAACTTTGATGCGCATTTCGATCTGCGCACGAGCCGCCCCGGCAACTCCGGCACACCGTTCGACCAGATCGCCGAAGACTGTGCCGCGCACGGTATCGACCTGACGTATTGCTGCCTGGGTGTGAGCCGCCTGTCCAACACGCCCGCGCTGTTCGATCGCGCCGATGCGCTGCACGCGCACTACGTGGAAGACACCGATGTGCAGGAGCGCCATCTCGATGCGCGCATGGCCGATCTGGATGCGTGGCTGGCCGATGTCGATCACGTCTACCTGACCATCGACATGGATGTGCTGGCTGCCGCCGTCGCGCCCGGTGTCTCCGCACCCGCCGCATACGGCATCACGTTGCCGGTGCTTGAGGCGCTCGTGCAGCATGTGTGCGCCACGGGCAAGGTGCGCGTGGCGGACATCGCCGAGACCAATCCCGAATACGACCAGGACCGCCGCACCGTGCGTGTGGCCGCACGCCTGGCATATCACCTGCTGCGCCGCCAATGAAGCTGATTCCTGCAGACGCAATGCGCCGCATGCCGTGGAAGAACGGCGGCGGCGTCACCACCGAAATCGCCATCGCACCCGAAGGCGCCACGCTCGACACCTTCGACTGGCGCATCAGCACAGCGCAGGTCGACGCTGCGGGGCCGTTCTCGCGTTTTGCTGGTATCGATCGCTCGCTGGCGGTGATCGCCGGTGGGCGGCTGACGATGCATCGTGCGGACGGCAACGTTGTGTCGCTCGCGCCGGGCGAGGCACCCGTGCGCTTCCCCGGAGAGGTGGACATTCACGCCACGCTCGATGCGCCGCTGTCGGACTTCAACGTGATGACGCGCCGCGACACCTGGGCGCATCACGCGGAGTCGATCGCGCTGGCTGCCGGTGAGCGTCGGTCGCTGCCGATCACGCATTCTGGCATACAGTGGTTGGCGTACTGCGTGCATGGCGCGCTGTTGCTCAACGGCGCGGATGTGCCGCGGGGTGCAGCGGCGTGGCTGGATGCGCCGTCGGGCAACGACACGCTGGTTGCGCGCGTGGGGTCGGTCGGCTATCTGGTGGCGCTCTGGCCGATCGCCTGATCTTTGCGCTCAGGCAAAAAAGCAGTCAAAAGAAAAGGGACCCTTAAAGGGTCCCTTGCAAGTCTCCCGGCTCCGTAGAGCCCCGCAGAAGACGCTTACTTCTTCTTGTTCACGGCGTCCTTGAAACCCTTGCCAGCCGTGAACTTCACGGTCTTGGTTGCCGGGATCTTGATGGCTTCGCCGGTGCGCGGGTTGCGGCCGGTGCGTGCAGCACGCTTGCCCGACGAGAACGAACCGAAGCCAACCAGCGTGATGGTGCCGCCCTTGGCGACGGTCTTCTTGATGTTTTCCAGCGCGGAGTTCAGCGCGCGCTCGGCGGCGGCGTTGCTCAGTTCTGCGTCTTTTGCAATGGCGGCTACGAGTTCGGATTTGGTCGTCATGTCAGTTCCCCACATCAGGTTTGTTGGACAGCGTTGTACTGCGACCCGTTTTATATCACCGTTGCGAAGGGTTGCACATCCCCTCCCTGCAAGGCTTTGCGGGCCGTTGCTCGCAACCGACACTTGTCCTGTCTACGTTTGCGGGCCGGGCATCCGGGAAACACCTGATATCAACAGGGTTTGTTTGCATTTCCATCAGCGTTGCCCGCACCCGAAATGCACCGAAAGCGCGCAGGCCCGGTGCCGGAAACCGGCGCGAAAGCCGCCCTACACTGTGTACTTGCAGCCAATGCCAACCTCATGGAGAACATCATGTCGAGTTCGCAAACGCCTGTCGCACAAGGCTTCGCGGGCGATGGCGATGCCGCCGAACAGCCACGCGGACCGGCCGTGCTGGTGGCCGGTGCCAATGGATTGGTGGGCAGCGCGGTGGTGCGCCGCCTGGTCGCCCAGACTTGGGTCGGCAGCGTGACAGCGCTGGTACGCCGGCAAGGGGCGCTGACGGCAGGGCAGGCGATGCCCGGCAGACTGCGCGAGCGCGTGGTCGATTTCGATCGGCTGGACGCCCCCGAAGCACACACCGCCCTGGCTGCAGATATCGTTATTTGCGCGCTGGGCACGACCATTCGCCAGGCTGGATCGCAGGCGGCATTCCGGCGCGTTGATGTCGAATATCCGGCGGAACTGGCGCGGCGCGCGTTCGCGGCCGGGGCGCATCATTTCCTGCTGGTAAGCGCGCTGGGCGCCGATGCGCGTTCGGGTGTTTTTTACAATCGCTGCAAGGGCGAGGTGGAAGCAGACATCCTGTCGATCGGCTTTCCATCGGTCACGATCGTGCGGCCGTCGCTGCTGCTCGGCAAGCGCAGTGAATTCCGCTTCGGCGAACGCGTTGCACAAAATCTGTCGCACGCAATCGGATGGATGGTGCCGATTGCGTGGCGACCCGTGCCGGCGGAATCGGTGGCGGCAGCGTTGGTGAGCGCGGCACGCGTGGATGCGCCCGGTGTGCGTGTGCTGGAGAACGCCGCGCTGCTGGCCGCAAAAGACGAACGGCCGGTGGGTTGAGCCACCGGCCGTTCTCGCCTGGTTGATTTCAAGCGGTTACTTCTCGATCGGCTTGCCTGTGCGATCGTGCATCAGCGACAGCGCAAACACGCTGATGATGGCCGCGACCATCACGTAATACGACGGCGCCAGCTTGCTGCCGGTGCTGGCAATCAGCCACGTCACGATCAGCGGAGCAAAGCCGCCGAAGATCGTCACCGCCAGGTTGTACGAAATGGACAGGCCCGTGGAGCGCACCGCCGTCGGGAACTGCTCGGCTAGCACCGCCGGCGCGGGGCCGGTAAACGCCGCCAGCAGCACACCCAGGATCACCTGCACCTGCAGCAGCGTCTGCACGGTCGGGTTGACGTTCAGCCAGTGGAAGAGCGGATACGCTGCGGCGGCAATGACGAGCGCCACCGTGCCCAGCATGCGCTTGCGGCCGATGCGATCCGACAACGTGCCCATGATCGGGCACAGCACGAAGATGATCGCGCCGCACAGTGCCGTCGACTGGAACGTTGCGCCCAGCGGCAGGCCAAGCTGCTGCTTGGCATACGTCGGCATGTAGAACACCAGCGTGTACGTGCAGACCGTCCACAGGATGGTCACGCCCAGGCCGCCGAGCACTTCGCGCGGATGATCGCGCAGCACCTGCGACAGTGGCGCGAGCCGCGATTCCTTCGCGGCCTTCGCCTTCTGCGCTTCGAACGCGGGGGGCTCATGCAAGTGCGAGCGGATGTACATGCCGACCGGGCCGATCAGCAGACCGAACAGGAACGGAATGCGCCAGCCCC
>F21B_10000730_pt1 | contig 80775 bp, 74 predicted proteins | sample RepKananBrdUF21B_FD_10803 | JGI IMG/M metagenome (IMG submission 10803) | reverse complement strand
GAAGAGACTGACTGGACGCACATCATCGACGAGCAAGCGACGCCGCCGGAGGCGGCGGGTATGACTCAGGAGCGCCGGCGTCTGGAGGGTTGTATTCAAAAGCTTGAAGCGCGGCAGCGAGGCGTGATCGTCGAAGCGTTTTATACGGGCGCGAGCTACCCAGATCTCGCAGCGCGACTGAGCGTGCCCATCGGTACGATGAAGAGTTGGGTGCGGCGCAGTCTGCTGCAGTTGAAGACGTGCCTGGAGCAACAGCCATGACGCTCGATCGCGATCTGGATTGCGCCGAGTACGTTCTTGGACTGTTGGACAGCCAGGAGCGCAAGGCGCTTGAGCGTGCGCTGGATCAGGATGCTGCCTTACGGGACTCGGTCAGTGCCTGGGAGGCGCGCCTGTCTCCCCTCGGAGAAGACGCCGTAGACATGGTGCCGCCTGCGCGCGTATGGAAGCGGATCCAGGCCGATCTGGGCCACGTTGATCACGCTGCGGCGCCCGCACCTGAGCCGCTGGTGCGGCGGATCTGGAACAGTATTGGGCTCTGGCGCACTGTGGCGCTCGCAACGAGCTTGGCGACGGTCACGGCTGTTGCGCTGAACCTTTCTCTGTTTTCATCGACCGCGACAGCGCCTGACGCGAAGCCGGCCTACATTGCCGCGGCCATCACCGACGAGAATGGCTTGCCGCATTGGACAATGACGATCGACACGGCAAAGCGGGAGATCGTCGTGGTGCCGGCCGTTGCATTGCGGGTTGCCGAGAGCGCCTCGACGGAACTCTGGTTGATTCCTGAGAATAGCAAGCCGATATCGTTGGGCGTGTTCGCGTCTGACCGATCGACGTCGATTCCGCTGTCGAGGGAAAACGCTGCAAAGCTCAATGCGCGTGCGATTCTCGCCGTCTCGCTGGAGCCGAAAGGCGGGTCTCCGACAGGGCAGGCTACCGGTCCCATCGTGGGCAAGGGCGCAATGCATGACACATAACGTTGACTGGCATTGTCCCAGCAGCGATCGGATGAAGTCAGCGAAAGTGAAGGCCGGCAAATTTGCCGGCCTTTGCGTTATTGGCGGCAAAAAAAACCTCCGACCCTTAGGACGGAGGTGTAACGCGAAGCCCCGGCGCGTTCAATGGAAATCAAAGACGAGACGACATGTACTGCTCCCTGACTGCCAGCCCGGCGTATGGCAGGTTGCTGGCTGTGACGATCGCCAGGTAATCGGCGAATCGATACTGCAAACGTGCCGTTTGCAGTGGTGATGCGCTCAATACCGCCGGTGATGCATTACCCACTGTCGAGGTTGGTGCACCGAGCGCGTTGCGCAGCGCATGTGTCGCGCCGTCCCACGCGGCGGCGGTGTCGTTGGCGCTCATCCCGCGCCGGTAGACATCTACACCGATGAGATGACCACTTGGACCGAAGCTGAGCCACAACTCGCTGACGGGCGGGCCGGCAAGACCGAGCTTAGAGGCGTCAACGCCGCGGCAGCGAAGATACTGATAGCCGTGCGTGACGGCATCGCAGGCGATGCCCTTTTCGTGTGCCCAGCGAGCGGCCTCATCCGCAGTCGTGCCATCCAGCACGAACCCGCCCGGGAGCGGTCGTGCAGGTGCCAACTGGTCTGCCCGCAGATGCGCCAATCCGCTGGCACGTAGCGCGCTGACTTGCTCGGCCGTGGTGTCGTTGACGGGGCAGGGGACGCCAAGCATGGCGAGCACAGGGCGAGCTGCCTTCAAGTGCATTGCTCCAACGAGACCGATCGCGACCGTAAGCGCTGCAACGCTGAGCAAGGTGTACCGTTGCAGCGGGCGTCGCGGATTCATTGGCAGTTCTGGGCGGTATTCGGGCCCAGGTACTTAGGCATGGACGACACGATGGCCGATTTGAGACCCGTGAGGACGGGTGCCACACGGGAGATGTAGCCATCCGGAACGCCATCGGTCTTCATGACAGCGGCAGCATCGGTGATGAACTGGTCGAACACGCAGCCGGGAACGCCGACATCAGAATGCGCCGTGGCCATGTCGTCACACATGACCGTGGCACCGTCCGCGGCGACTTGTCCCGGATAGCTGAAGGGGCCACCAAACAGCGCCTTGAACTGGAGGTTGAGGCAAGCCTTGAGACGCCCCACCGTATCGTGTCCGGGCTGACCGAGGTTGGCGAAATACGGTGCCTCTTTGGGGTCTGCAAGCAACCCGGACACCGCGTCGTCGACCACCTTGGCAATGGCGGCCGGTGCGCTGGCGTCTCCGCCAAGTCCCGACCACATGTCGGCGTTCTGGGGGAATTGTGCTGTTGACGCCGTCGATGCCATCGATGCCATCGGCGTGGGTGTGTCGTCGCCACCTCCGCATGCACTCAGTGTTGCGGTCGTCAACGTTAGAACCAATAGCAGTGCTCGCTTCATGGATCAATCTCCTTTGGTCGGGTATCGATTGCGCACTGCGCGGCTTGCTTCCATCGCTACACAGCGCTGATTCCATATACGTTTGCCATGCGAGACTGGATGCAGAATAAATCGCGCACCTGAGAAGCGCTGGGTGGACGACGGTGCACGCGCAGGCGCGGTTGCATCCAACCACGCAGGCGGACCGTATATGCCAGACGACACAACGATTCCACGCGTACTTTCATGGTGATCCTGCTCAATTTCCGCCGTGCTGACTGGCCACGGCCTGACACCGGCGCACGTCTGAATGGGCGCAATACGCGCTGTCATGCCCTGGCATTGGAGTGCGCATGTCGATGACCCGCCTGACCCGTCGAGCATGGCTGGCTGCGGCACTATCAAGCCTGACCGGCTGCTCCGGCTTGGATGTTTTGAATGCGGTATCCAGGTCTGGCGCCAGTATTCCGACGCTGGGGTTGGCGTATGGCGATAACCCACGACAGAAGCTGGATGTCTACCGACCTGTTCAACCTGTGGCGGGGCCCGCGCGCGCGATCGTGTTTTTTTACGGCGGGTCTTGGCGAGATGGCGCACGCACGGACTACGCCTTTGTCGGCGAGGCGCTGGCGGCGATCGGTGCGATTGCCATGGTGGCCGACTATCGGCTGTATCCGGAAGTCAGCTATCCGGGCTTCCTGGAGGACTGTGCTGCTGCTACGGCCTTCGCGCGGCGCTGGCTCGCGCAGCAGGGCTACGCAGATGCACGCCTGTTTGTCGCAGGCCATAGCGCGGGTGCCTACAACGCGGCCATGCTGGCTACGGATTCGCGCTGGCTGGGGGCGCAGGGGATCCGTACCGATTCGCTTTCTGGCTGGATCGGAATGGCAGGCCCGTATAACTTCTTGCCGATCCAGACGGCTGACATACTGCCCGTGTTCAATCATCCGCACGAAACGCAAGACAGCCAGCCGCTGTTTCATGTGGATCAGCGTTGGCAGCCACCCGCGCTTTTACTTACCGGAGAACATGATGCCTATGTTGACGTGCGACGCAACACGCTCTCCCTGGCCGAACGATTGATGAAGTATCGGCATCCGGTTGCGCTCAAGGTCTACCCGCGCCTGGATCACAAGACGCTGGTGGCAGCCCTCGCACCGCCTCTGCAATTTCTTGGGCCGGTACTGTCCGACGTGGCGGACTTCATCTCCAAGGCGTAGCGCTTGGTGTGGGCGGTCCAGCGCGCTCATGATTTCGGCGGCACGAGCAACCTTCCCTGGCCGCCGTCCACGCCGATCTGCTGGCCAGTGATCCAGGAGGCGGCGGCGCTGAGCAGGAATTCCGCAAGCGCCGCAGTGTCGTCGCCTTGCCCGAGTCGGCCCAGTGGGTTGGCATTTGCAAGTCGCTCTGCAACTGTTGGGGAGCCGGTCAGGCGAGCTGACATGGCTGACGTGGTCAGCCCTGGATGAATGCAGTTGACGCGGATACCACGGTCCGCGTACGTCGCGGCCGCAGACTGCGCAAGCGCACCGACCGCTGCCTTTGCACTGGCAATGGCTTCATGGTTCGGAAAACCGGCCGTCGCGGCGACGGAACCAATCAACACTGCGCTCGCCCACGTCTTGTGAGCGATGACCTGCTGCACGAACAGGCGCAGCACATTCCACGCCGAGATGAAGTTGGTATCGAGTGCGTGCTGGAGTTCGTCATCCGACGTCAGGTGGAGCGGCCTGATGACTATAGACCCAACACAGTGCGCCAGTCCCTCGGGCGCACCGAACCGTGCAATACCGGCCTCGAGGGCAAGCTGTGTGACATTCCGGTCGATTGTGTCAGCGGGACAAACCAAGACCTCCGGCGACGCAAGCGAAGCGGCAAGCGTCTCCAGTCTCTCCCGATTTCGCGCCGTCAGGACCAGTGGTGTTCCTGCGTGGTTCAATCGTCTCGCGAGGGCATTGCCGACAGCGCCGCTGGCGCCTGTAATCCACACAAATCCCATGGATGCTTCCTCACGCGTTCCGACCTCGATTGTTCCGACCTCGATTCCCTCAAACCGCTTGCGACAGCGCGCGGTTCACCAGTCCTTCCTGACGCACAATTTCTGCCAGCGCGGTCTCGAGCAGTTGCACCGCGCGATTCGCGACGGTGCCAAGGCGGTGATGCAGCAGGGCATCAGCAGGCGACTGCGATCTGCACTCATCGCTGTAGCGTTGAAACGCGCTGAGTTGCAGTACAAGCTCGGCAAGATGCCGCGGGCATTCGCACTGAATGGCTGACGAAATATCTGCGAGAGTGGCAAGGGCTTTGTCGTCGAAGCGGCGCATCGCGCGCGGCCCGGTGCCGGCATTCAGCATGTCTGCCTGTCGATGTGCCGTCGCCCAGTCAGCGAGTTCGGCGATCAGTTGTGCGGGCCTGGCCTGCGTGTCGGCTTGGCCGATGGCGCGCACTCCCGCAAGACCCGCCAGTTCAATTGCGCGACGGGTGCCGAATGCGTAGACCACGCTAACCGCTTTTGCATGTACGCCTTCTGCCAGTGCCACGATGCGTGCGACCGTCTCGACATGCAGGGACGTGACCGAGGCAAACAGCGCATCCGCTGTCTTCCCGGTATCGGCGTATTGGAACGCTTCCTCGATGGAACCGGCACGCATGCAGATGCGCATGCTGCCAAACGCCGATCCAGCGCTCGGCATGTCTGCGGGGCCAACGACCAGGAGAGAGAGCGTCTCGGGTAACTCCGGCGGTGTGCTTTCCCGTGACAGCATGAGTGCTTTCAGTGCCTCCCAGTCGAGGCCGGCGATTGCGCTGATGGGGTGCCCTTGATCCACGAGGGTCTTGATCAACCGCAGCCGCTGCAAGTCGTCGTCTGAGTAGAGACGTTGACCTGAAGGGGTCTTTGGGGGGGAGACCACTGCATATCGACGTTCCCAGATCCGCAACGTGGCGGCGGGCATCCGTGCCAGACGGGCGGCTTCACCGCTTCGATAGCGACGTGGCTCCATTGAGGTGTTGTGCTTTCCCACGATCTCTCCTGATCACAGCATGAGGCTAGTGGCTGAATGCATCAGAAGACAAAACCTTTTGGCGCGATGAAATGCGTGGCTGGCACGTGAGTCGAGAATGCGTTGATATTGGTGGCCGAATTCGCAACCAGCAGGGCGCAGCAAACCCCTTGCTTCCCTATACTCCACGGCATCGTCACAGCAATGCCGAGCGTTGATGCCATCGGCCGAGTTCGTTTCATGAATCTGGGTGTCGCAATTCAAGGCGGCTGGCGCGGCCACGCGTGCCCTCCTGGTGCCGAGGCGCAGGTGGCAGAGCCGTCCAGCAGACAAGGCAAAAGGTGAGATACATGCACGACGATCACACCGCTTCTTGGATCAACCATCTGTTCAAACGCATGTGGTGTCTGTGGTGTCTGCGGAAACACCTGCCGCCGTCGACAGGGGTAACGCGAGGGCGCCGAGGGCGTTTGCAACTGCTGGGCGTGATGATGGCTTGCGCAGTCTTGGTGGCGGCCTGCGCTCCGACCAGTCCTCCACAGGGCATCTACCCAGTCGCACCGTTCGATCTCCAGCGCTATGAGGGCCGATGGTACGAGCAGGCGCGGCTGGATCACGCGTTCGAGCGCGGCTTGACGGATGTTTCGGCAACGTACGAGTCACAGCCTGACGGGAGCGTGCGCGTGGTGAACCGCGGTTTTGATCCCACCACCGGAATGTGGCGGCAAGCGATCGGCAGGGCCTTGTTCACCGGGGATCACGGCACCGGCTCTTTAAAGGTCTCGTTCTTCGGGCCCTTCTACGGCGGCTATCACGTGGCGGCACTCGATCCCGACTACCGTTGGGCGCTCGTCGTGGGGCCGGACCGCAGCTACTGCTGGATCCTGGCGCGCGACAAGCATCTTGACCCGGTGCAGCGCGAGTCGGTTGTTGCGCGGGCGCGCGGGCTCGGCATCGACACCGCGGCGATGATCTGGGTGTCGCACGAACGTCAGGACCCAGTCCCAGCCAAATAATTGGGTGTGCTGCGATGACGTTCACCGTGGTCTGGTTCAAGCGTGATCTGCGGGGGCATGACCATGCCGCGTTGCTCCATGCATCAGCAGCAAAGTCTCGATGTCTGACCTCACGCATGCACAAGAAGCAGAACCTGCCGAGCAAACAGTGCCCTCAATGTGGTTTGCCCTTTGTCTGGCGCAAGAAGTGGGCGAAGACCTGGGACGGGGTCAAGTACTGTTCAGCACGGTGCCGTCAGGCGCGCAAACGGGTTGCCGGTGAAGAGGGGGCGGCTTGAGTACGGTGCTGTTCTGGTTTCGCGGCGATCTGCGTCTGCACGATCAGCCTGCACTGCGTGCCGCATGCACGAGTGGCGCCCGGTACGTCGTGCCGGTGTACTGCCATGCGGACTACGATGAGCCGACCCCGTGGGGGTTCACTCGCGTCGGTCGTCATCGCCGTGCAGTGCTGGCGGCGGCCCTGCGCGACGTGGATGGTCAGCTTGCCCGCCTGGGCAGCCGATTGCTTCAGTGCAGGGGGGCGGCCTGCACCACGCTTCCTGCGTTGGCACGCGCTGTAGGCGCCACCGCCGTGGTGTGCGAGGAGATCGCCGCCCCGCAAGAGCAGGCCGAGGTCGAGGCGCTGCGCAACGCCGGTTTGCGGGTCCATACCCTGTGGCAGAACAGCCTGCTTGAGCCAGGTGACTTGCCGTGGGCCGTGCACGCCTTGCCAGGTACCTTCACACCCTTTCGCCAGGAGGTGGAGCGCTTAGGGGTTAAACCGCCTGTGCCCCTGAAGCTGCCGGCGCGAATCATGCCATGGCCTCCGGGCGTCGACGTCCCACCCAGCCTGTGTTGCACTTCGGCCGCGGACAGTGTCGAGCGCCGCCCCCAGGATATGCGTTCGTCATTCCCTTACGGCACCCCTGCGTTTGACGGTGGTGAAACTGCCGGCTTGGCCCATCTGACGCAGTATTTGGCGCGCAAACTGCCGCACAGCTACAAGCGCACCAGAAACGCGCTGACTGGTGTCGACTACTCGAGCAAATGGTCACCGTGGCTTGCCACGGGTGCGTTGTCCGCGCGCAGGATCATGGCCGAGCTCCGGCAGTTCGAGGCAACGAATGGCGCCAACGATGGCAGCTACTGGTTGTGGTTCGAGCTGCTGTGGCGGGACTACTTTCGCTTCCTGCATCTGCAGCACGGGCGTCGGCTGTACCGGGCAGGTGGGCTGGTGGAGCACCCTAAGGGGCGACATAACGCCAAGGCGTTCGAGCGTTGGTGCCAGGCGTGCACGGGCGAACCACTGGTGGATGCTGCAATGCGTGAGCTACAGGCGACGGGATACCTCAGCAACCGGCTGCGGCAAGTTGTGGCCAGTTATCTGGTCCACGAACTCGGGGGCGACTGGCGCGCGGGCGCGGCCTGGTTCGAAGCGCAACTGGTGGACTATGACGTCTACAACAACCAGGGCAACTGGCTGTACATCGCGGGTCGGGGGACTGATCCGCGGGGAGGGCGGCGCTTCAATATCCAGAAGCAGTTGTCGCAATACGATGCAGAGGGGCAGTACCTTCGCCTCTGGGGGACACCGTGATGGATGGCGCCAAGACTGTGAGGCTGGTGCTCGGTGACCAGCTCAACCCACAGCACTCGTGGTTTGCTGAGGTGGATCGCGATGTGGTCTATGTGCTCATGGAGGTGCGTCAGGAAACGGACTACGTGCTGCACCATGCGCAAAAAATCCTCGCCATCTTTGCGGCCATGCGCGACTTCGCTCGTTACCTTCTGGCGCAAGGCCATCGGGTGCACTACCTGTCCATCGACGACGCGAGCAACACACAGTCGGTGACGGGCAACCTCGCTGCGTTAGCCCAGCGGTATGAAGCCATACGCGTGGAATGGCAGTCCGCCGACGAATGGCGGCTCGATGCCCAACTGCGCGCCTGGGCGGCCAATCAGAGCCTGACCACGCATGAAGCGGACACAGAACACTTCATGACGGGTCGGCATGATTTGGCAACGATGTTTGCGGGCCGCAAACAGTGGCTCATGGAACGGTTTTATCGGGATATGCGCCGACGCCATCATGTCTTGCTGGACGACAACGGCAATCCGGAAGGGGGGCAGTGGAACTTCGATCGCGACAATCGCAAGCCGTGGCGCGGCACGCCGAGCGAACCCGTTGACGCGCGTCCTAGCCATGACCACCGCGATTTATGGGCCACGCTGGAGCGCAGTGGCGTGAAGAGCTTTGGAGACCCACAGGCCGCGCAGTTTCGCTGGCCCTTGAATCGCGCGGAGGCGCTGGCATGCCTGGAGGCGTTTGTCGTGCAGACGCTACCGCATTTTGGCGATTTTGAAGACGCGATGAGCAGCACCAGCCCGAGGCTGTTCCATTCGCTCCTGTCGTTTGCCTTGAACGTGAAGATGCTCAGTCCGCGCGAGGTGATCGTTCGGGTGGAAGCCGCATATCGGGAGGGTGGGGCACCACTGTCTGCTGTCGAAGGTTTCATACGCCAGATCCTTGGCTGGCGCGAATACGTGCGCGGCATCTATTGGGCGCACATGCCCGGATATGAATCCTGCAACGCGCTTGATCATCAGGCGCCGCTGCCATCGTGGTTTTGGAGCGGCAACACGCAGATGCGTTGCCTGCAGCTGGCAATCGGCCAGTCTTTGCAAACGGCGCATGCGCATCACATTCAGCGCCTCATGGTGATTGGCAACTTCGCGTTGCTGGCAGGCATCGCGCCTGCCGAGGTACACCGCTGGTACCTCGGTGTCTACATCGATGCCTTTGAGTGGGTGGAACTGCCGAACACGGTTGGCATGAGCCAATGGGCCGACGGTGGACGCATCGCCACCAAGCCGTATGTGAGCAGTGCGGCCTATCTCTCGCGCATGAGCGATTACTGCAAGGGGTGCCACTACGACAGCAAGCAGCGCGTTGGTGAGCGAGCCTGCCCGTACAACGCGTTGTACTGGGATTTCTTCATGCGTCACGCAGCGGTATTCGACCGCAACCCTCGCCTTGCGATGGTGTATCGCCAACTCGCCAACATGCCGGCAGAGGCGCTCGATGCCCTGCGCGCGCATGCCGCTAGCCTGCGCGCGCGGCTGGAAACGTTGTAGAGCAACGCGCCAAGCCGGCTGACCCGATCCTCCCCTCAACATGACCCCTGAACAACCGTGCGTATATTGCTGACCGGCGGCACCGGCTTGATTGGGCAAGCGCTTTGCCACTGTTGGAAGATGCAGGGCCATGAGCTCGTTGTCTGGAGCCGTACTCCGCAACGTGTGCCAACGCTGTGCGCCGGCGCAAAGGGTGTTGCCGCGCTGCGCGAGCTGGATGGCGCCGAGCCGTTCGATGCGGTAGTCAACCTGGCCGGCACACCCATTGCCGACCGCCCGTGGACCGCGCAGAGACGCAGGGTCCTATGGCGCAGCCGTATCGACCTCACACGTGAACTCGTGGATTGGCTCGGCCAGCGTGTGCGGCGGCCTCGCGTGTTGCTCTCGGCTTCCGCCATTGGCTGGTATGGAGACCGCGGGAACGCGCCCCTGGATGAGGACAGCCGCCCGGGCGAAGGTGACTTTGGCAGTCAGCTTTGCGTGGCGTGGGAGCAAGAAGCTCAGCGCGCCGAGCAGCTCGGCATGCGAGTCGTCCTACTGCGTACGGCTCCGGTGCTTGCCCGTCATGGCGGCATGCTGCCGAGGCTACGTCTGCCGTTCAGCATGGGGCTTGGCGGTCGCCTTGGTAGCGGCCGGCAATGGATGCCGTGGATTCATCTCGACGACGAGGTTGGCCTGATCGACTTCCTATTGCAGCGAGAAGACTGCCGGGGCGCATTCAACGCGTGTGCGCCGCACCTCGTCTGCAATACGGAGTTCGCTCAGACGCTGGCGCGGGCACTCAACCGCCCGATGCTCTTGTCCGTTCCCGCATGGGCGTTGCGAATTGTGCTGGGGGACATGTCGATCCTCTTTCTTGGGAGTCAGCACGTTAAGCCCCGGCGAGCGATGGAAGCGGGCTACCGATTCCGCTTTCCCTACCTTGAAGGCGCACTGACTGACCTGTTTACGGTCATGAAAAGCGGCGGTGTCGGCGTGTCAGACGACGCTTCTCAATAGCGCGTGCGCCGCAATCTCTACCGCACACCGCAGGTTGCGTTTGTGCGGTGGTAACCCTGTTCGCGTGGGGCCGTGTACTCGTGCAGCCGGTGGCTCGCAGCCGCAGTACACGGGCCCGCGCCCACCTACCTCACCCCACCGAGCCCTCGTTCCGGGACGTGACGGCAACCGTGGTCGGCGAATCTGCGAGTGGCACAAAGCGGCGTGTTGTGCCGTCGAGCGCATCGATGCTGCCAGTTTCGATGTCATATACCCAGCCGTGCAGATTCATTCGGCCTTGCGCGAGCGCCAATGCAACCGAAGGATGCGTGCGCAGGTTTGCTAGCTGTGCGATGACGTTCTCGCGTACGAGTCCGTCAAGTTTGGCGCGAGGCGAGTCGAATTCATGCGCGGCGTTGATCGCTTTTGCGGCATCGGAATGCCTTAGCCAGTTGGCCACTGCTGGCAGATGATCGAGACAGGTGCAGCGCGAGATGGCCCCCATCGCACCGCAATCCGAATGGCCGCAAATGACGATGTCGCGCACACCGAGTACAGCGACCGCATACTCGACCGTAGCCGAAACACCCCCTGGCTCCGGACCGTACGATGGCACGATGTTGCCGGCATTTCGGATCACGAAAAGCTCGCCCGGTTCGCGCTGCGTAAGCAGCTCAGGGACGACGCGGCTGTCAGAGCATGTCACGAACAGCGCCTTGGGGCTTTGTGATGTCGCCAGTTGCTTAAAAAGTTCGATGCGCTGCGGAAAAACGTCGCGCTGAAAGCGCAGGAAACCGTCAATAATGTCACGCATGGCGTTCTCCGAGTTTGGTGGTGAGATGCCGTCATGACCATCGAGGACGTGTCACGCCGGCGCAGCCGATATTGTCATTGATATTGCGTGGCGAGCCAATGCCATTGGCTGTGTGTGCCTTTAGCTCGATAGGCGCCAGACACGTCCCTCGGCGGTGACATATAGCGTTTCATCCGGTGTGGGAGGCGCTGTCCACAAGCCAGTGAATTCACCGAACGCTGGCAGTAGTGCGCAGCCCAACCCAAAGCGAAAGCACGGCAGTCGCAGCCGATCCCGCCCGCGGCCACTGATGACAACGCCCGGATGCACGTGTCCGGCGATCACGTAGTGGCCAGGCACCGCTTGCGGTTCGTGGCACAGCGCGAACGGCCCGACGATCCAGGGTTCTTCCACCACGTCGATGCGAAGGCTGGCTGGTGGGTCGCCCGCATGCCTATCGTGATTGCCGCGGACCAGCGTGCAGACAACGTCGGCATGCCGCTCACGCCAGTCGACCAGAGAGCCCACTGCAGCATGCGCTTCGCGCGCGTGCAGCAGATCGCCCAGCCACGCAATATGCATCACTGGCAGTCGTTCCAATATGGCGTCCAATCGCGCAATCGCCTGGGCCGTAGTGCCGGCGGGAACAGGCACACCGCGTGCGCGAAACGTCGCCGCTTTGCCGAAATGCGCATCCGCCACCATCAGCATGCGCTGCGCAGGCCACCACAGCGCACGCTCCGGCAGGAGCCACACGGTGTCACCCCCGCACTGAATGACGAGAACCTGGCGCCCGGTCATAGCAACGGAAGCGGTTTTGACGCCTTGCGCGGTCGGCGGGTATGTCGCCGGCTGCGCTTGCCGGCATCATCCGCAGATGCGGTCATTCGTAGCGCGGCCTGCACGTCGGTGTCGATCACCGGCCGCTCTGCCGCGTCCGGATCGGTCGGCTCGGGTCCGGCGGCATGTTCGGCATCGGCCAGCATGCGGGCGAGGCGATCGGCCAGTTTCTCGGTGGATAGCTGCTCCCGAAAGCGCTCCACCATCAATGGAAAGGCAAATGGGGAAGGGTGCTTCAGCTCGCACACCTGCAGGCGCAGGCCGTGCATACGCACGAGGGTGGCTTCGATGCGATCGAGAACCAGCTCCTGGCGCAGCACTTCGGTTTCCGCCTGCGTGAGCAGGAGGTTGCCCGGGTCATGGCGCCGGAATACCTCATAGAACAGGCCGGAAGACGCCTGCAACTGGCGAGTGCTCTTGTGCGCGCCAGGGTACCCCTGAAACACCAGGCCGGAAACACGCGCAATCTCGCGAAAGCGACGTTGGACAAGCTCACCGGCATTGAGGCTGGCGAACACGTCCTGCATGAGCGTGTGCGTGGCAAACAGGTCACCGTTGGCGAGCAGCGCGGGCCAGTCAATGCGCGTGGCCGACAGGAGCTCAAGGCCGTAGTCATTGAACGCTACCGAGAACGTGCTGGGCGCGCGGTTGGCCGCCCGCCAGGCAAGCAAGCTCGCCAGCCCCAGATGTGCATGCCGCCCGGCAAATGGATACAGGAAGAGGTGCCAGCCTTCGCGCGAATGCAGGGTTTCGGCCACGAGCGTGGTCGTGCTGGGCAGCGCAGACCAGCGCGCCTGCAGTTCCAGCAGCGGGCGCGCGGCTTCCATCTCGGGGCTCTCGAAGCGCCCGTGCGCCGCTGCATCCAATTGTGCGACCACGGCGTGCGCCAGCTCGGTAGAAAGCGGCATGCGGCCGCCGTTCCAGCGCGGCACCGCTGCGCGTTTGCCGCTGGCACGGCGCACATAGGCAGTCATGTCCTGCACGCGCACCAGTTCCAGCAGCCGGCCGGCGAACAGGAAGTTGTCGCCCGGGCGCAGTCGCGCGATGAACCCTTCCTCGATCGACCCCAACGCACTGCCACCGGCAGCACGCCACCAGCGCACGTTCATCGTGGCATCGCTGACAATGGTGCCGATGCTCATGCGGTGGCGCCGTGCGAGCCGCGCATCGGGCACGCGCCAGACGCCGAGCTCATCGGGGGTGACGCGGTGGTAGTCCGGATACGCCGTGAGCGAGTGGCCGCCCTGGCGTACGAAGTCGAGCGTCCATTGCCATTCGTCATCGCGCAGATCGCGGTAAGCCCATGCGCGGCGCACTTCCTGAAGCAACGCATCGGGCACGAAGCCGCCGCCCAGCGCCACTGTCACCAGGTGCTGGACGAGCACGTCCAGTGGCTTGTGAGGCGACGTGCGGGCTTCAACACGGCCGGACATGGCCGCCGCGCGCGCGGCAGCTCCCTCCACGAGTTCCAGGCTATGCGTGGGTACCACGGTCACGCGCGAATGCCTGCCTGGCGCGTGGCCCGATCGTCCCGCCCGCTGCAGCAGCCGCGCTACGCCCTTGGGGGAGCCGATCTGCAGCACGCGTTCAACGGGGAGGAAATCCACGCCCAAGTCCAGGCTCGATGTGCAGAACACGGCCTTGAGCAAGCCCTGCTTGAGCCCGGTCTCGACCCAGTCCCGCGTCGCACGATCCAATGAGCCATGATGCAGCGCGATCAACCCTGCCCATTCCGGTCGGGCATTGATGACTGCCTGATACCAAAGCTCTGCTTGCGACCGCGTGTTGAGAAACACCAATGCGGTGCGAGCGCTTTCCAACTCTTGGACCACATGCGGCAGCATTGCCATGCCCAGGTGGCCCGCCCAAGGAAACCGTCCCACGCCGTCAGGCAGCAACGTGTCGATTTCCATGCGCTTGGGCAGGTGGCCCTGAACCAGCGTGCCGGTGGAGGGCGCGCGGGCATCGCTCAGTGCATCCATGGTCTGTGCCAGATTGCCGAGCGTGGCCGACAGGCCCCACACGACCAGCTCGGGCGACCACGTTCGTAGGCGGGCCAGTGCAAGCTGCACCTGCACGCCGCGCTTGTTGCCCACCAGTTCGTGCCATTCATCGACGACCACCACGCGTACCGAGCCCAACGCATCACGCGCATCGGCACGCGTGAGCAGCAATGAGAGGCTTTCTGGCGTGGTGACCAGCGCGGTGGGCAAGCGGCGCGACTGGGCGGCACGCTCGGCGCTGCTGGTGTCGCCGGTGCGCAGGCCCAATGTCCAGTGGGGTGCCAGTGCCTGTGCCGCATCCGTCAGTGCGCGCGTGGTGTCAGCGGCCAGCGCGCGCATGGGCGTGAGCCATAGCACCGACAGCGGCGGTGCCCCGCCACGCCCGCGCACCTGCGCCAGCCGCTGCAGTGCCCCCAACCAGACGGCGTAGGTCTTGCCCGCGCCGGTGGTCGCGTGCAGCAGACCCGATTCACCGCGCGCCATGGCAGACCATACCTGGCGCTGGAACGGCATCGGCGTCCAGCCGCGCGCGGCAAACCACGCATCGAGGTCGGGCAGGTCGGGCTCGCTCATGGCGGGGGCAGCAGGCTTTCCAGCGTCTGCAGCGTATCCGCTTCTGCGACCGGCTTGTCGTGCCGCCAGCGCAGCATGCGCGGAAACCGCACCGCAATGCCGCTCTTGTGGCGGGCGCTGCGGGCAATGCCTTCAAAGCCGAGTTCGAATACCAGCGTCGGGGCCACACTGCGCACGGGACCGAAGCTCTCCACCGTGGTTTTGCGAATGAGGGCGTCGACCTCACGGATCTCCGCATCGCTCAAGCCCGAGTACGCCTTGGCAAAGGGCACCAGTTTGCGCGCGGGCGCTTCAGGCGGGGCATCCCATACGGCAAAGGTGTAGTCGGTGAACAGACTGGCACGGCGCCCGTGGCCGCGCTGCGCGTAGATCAGCACCGCATCGACCGAGAACGGATCGATCTTCCACTTCCACCACACGCCCACGTCTTTGGTGCGGCCTACGCCGTAGCGTGCGTCGCGCCGTTTGAGCATCAGCCCCTCTACACCGAGCTCACGCGAGGCTTCACGCTGGCGCGCAAGGTGCAACCAATCGTCACCCTGCAGCAGTGGCGAGAGTTTCAGCGCCGGGTGAGCAAACTCGGCGATCACGCGTTCAAGTTGCGCGCGCCGCTCGCCTTGCGTCCGCTCACGCCAATCCTGCCCCTGCCATTCAAGGAGGTCATAGGCCAGCAGCACGGCAGGCGCATCGCGCAACACCCGCGCGTTCAGCGTTTTTCGGCCGATGCGTTGCTGGAGCAGTGCAAACGGCTGCACGCGGCCTTCGTGCCAGACCACGATCTCGCCGTCGAGTACCGTACCCGCAGGCAAGGTGTCCGCCATGGTCGACAGTTCCGGAAAGCGGTCCGTGATGAGCTCTTCGCCACGCGACCATACCCAGGTGCTGTTGGCGCGACGCACGAGTTGCGCGCGGATGCCATCCCATTTCCATTCGACCTGCCATTCGCTGGGCGGACCGAGCAGCGCGTCGAACGCCTCCAACGCTGCCTGCAACGGGTGCGCAAGAAAAAACGGATACGGATGCCCGGCGTCGAGCGTATGGCCGTCGACGCTCGCATCGGCCAACAAGGCGCGGTAACGCTCGGCAGTGGGCGGCTGGCCGATGTCGGTATAGCCCATCAACCGCTGCGCCACATGCTTCGGGTCGGTGTCGCCAACTTCCGCCAGCGCCCGTGTCACCAGCAGTTTCGATACGCCCACCCGGAACGCGCCGGTGATGAGCTTCATGAGCACCAGTCGGGCATGCAATGGCAGGCCCCGGCACAACGCGGTCAGGCGCGGGAGCACCAGTTCGGGCGCTTGGCCGCGCAGTGGAAGCAGTCTGGTTTCCACCCATTCGGCTAGGCTGGCGTCGTCCTCAAGGTTGGGCTCCGGAAGCACCAGGGCGATGGTTTCAGCCAGATCGCCCACCGCTTGATAACACTCGTCGAACAACCATGCTGGCAAGCCAGACGCAGTTTGGGCGAAGCTGGCCAGCACACGCACGGGCACAAGCTGTCGAGGTTTGCCTCCCGCCAAGAAGTACACCGCCCATGCGGCGTCAGCGTCCGGGGCAGCGCGCAGATACTTCACCAGTGCGGCGAGTTTGGCGTTGCTCGATGTGGTTGCATCGAGCTGCGCATAGAGATCGGCAAACGCTCTCATGGCCGAGGGTGTTCCAGCGGTTCCGATGGCGCAGTAGCGTCGCGCGCTTCAGCTGCATCGTCCTCGTCGCCATATTCGGTGGCGAAGGCGCGGGCGTCCAGTCCGCCTTCACACAACCAGCGCACCATCGGCGCAACCTGCCCATGCGTAACGTAGACACGTCCGGCACCCGTGGCTTCAATGGCCTGCAGCAGGCCAGGCCAGTCAGCATGGTCCGACAGCACAATGCCCCGGTCGACACCGCGCCGCCGCCGTGCGCCGCGAAGCTGCATCCAGCCACTGGCAAAGGCATCTGCGTAGTCGCCAAACCTGCGCATCCACGGCGTGCGCTGCGCGGATGGTGGCGCCAGCACCAGGGCCCGGCGCAGATCAGCACGATCCACCTCGGTCGCAAGCTGCGTCTGGGGTAGCGCAACGCCGGCTTCCCGATACGCCGCATCGATTTGCAGCATGGCACCGTGCGAAACAATCGGCCCGATACCGGCATCGAGTCCAGCAAGAATGCGTTGTGCCTTGCCAAACGCGTAGCAAAACACGACGCTGGTGCGGCCCGCCTCAGCATTGCTGTGCCACCAGGCATTGAGTTGCGCAAAGATTTCGGCCTGAGGCCGCCAGTGATAGATCGGCAGCCCGAAGGTGGATTCAGTGATAAAGGTGTCGCAGCGCACCGGTTCAAACGGTGCGCAGGTGCGATCTGCCTCGACTTTGTAGTCACCGGAAACGACCCAGACCGCATTGCCGTATTCCAGCCGGACCTGTGCTGACCCAAGAACATGCCCCGCCGGATGAAAGCTCACCCGGACACCGTTGTGGACGATGGACTCGCCATACGGCAGCGTCTGCAGAGGGAGATCGTCGCCCAGGCGAGCGCGCAATACACCCGCACCGGGTGCGGCGGCAAGATAGTGCTGATGGCCGATGCGAGCGTGGTCGCTATGCGCGTGCGTAATGATCGCGCGATCTACCGGTCTCCATGGGTCGATAAAGACATCACCTTGCGGACAGTACAAACCTTTAGATGTTGAGATGATCAAATCTGACGGGTGCATTTGCGCCGCAATGTGATGGCCCAGTGAGAGATGAATCTTCTGCGATTGCCCTGCGCAGTGGAGCAGGCGTGGTTCTATGGAACCGGTCGGCGCGCGTTCTTAATGAATGCACCAACGCATGGAGCCAGCTGAAACAGGGCAGCGACGTCGGCGTCGCAACAACGACGTTCCCGGTAGGGTGCCTACCTGTTCTAGGTTACCGTGCCAACAATCGCCAAAACGTTCTCTGTTGCAGATTTTCTGACGCAAAACCAATACGCGTGAGACATGTGCATCGGTCATGAGGCGCTTATGGATCCTTTCGAGAGCTTGCGGCGCTTTCGTATGATCGTCGAGGTCAGAAACTTCAGTTGAGCCGTCCTGCCGTGCAGAGCAGGGCCTGGCGTTCGAGATGCAGCGGCTTTGCGGCAAGAGGCCACAAGCACCGCTGCCCTGGCTGGTGGCCTTCGTCTGCAGAATTGACTGGCGTACGCGCGCTTTACGGTGTTCGGGTGCCACGTAGAGCACCTCGACAGACTTTCGTTGACGCGGTCCTCAGAACTTGTGGCGCATGCCGACAGCCACACCCACCATGCTGGTCTGGCCAGCACCCGGGTAGTAGCCGTTGACGAAGCCCACCGCTGAAGTATCGAAATTCAACCCGGCATTTCTGACATAGGCGGTCGTCAGGTAGACATCGGTGCGCTTCGAGAGGTTGTAGTCAGCGATGAAACTGATTTGCCAAGGGTTGGATTGACTCAATGGTTTTCCGGCCTTCGACAATTGCAGGCTCTTGACCTGGTCGTAGTCGTACTCCACCGTGATCATGAGCGCAGACGTCACCTGGTAGTTGATGCCGGCCCACCACAAATCGTCCCGAATGAGCGTGGCGCTATTGGAGAAATCGGTCCGTCCCCAGCGGTACCCGGCAATCAACTTGGCTGGACCCACGAGGTAGCTCGCAGCGGCGGCGAGCTTCTTCGAGCTGCCGTAGCCGGTGTCCCCGAACGGTGCGAGCGATGGGTTGTAGGCGTCGTAGGCCAGCGCAGCACCGAACGCATTGCCTGCGTAGTTCAGCCCCGCACCGTAACCGCTGTCACGCTTGAACTGCCCTGGCACCTCACCCGCACCAAAGACGCCGTTGCCGAAAGACCAGTGGGCAATCGCGGTGACGCTACCAAACGTGCCGGTGTACTTGGCTGTGTTGTCTGACCGGAAGTTCAGCCCAGTCATGGCCACGACGGGCTCGTACTGGGTGGCATAGGCGGTTGGCGAAAAGTTGGCCAGCGTATCGAAGATCGCGGTGTACTGCCGACCGAAGGTGAACTTGCCGAAACCGGTGTCCAGGCCGACAAACGCTTGCCGGCCGAAGAGCCGACCGCCCTGCTGGAGCTTGCCGTCATCGACGCCGAAACCGCTCTCCAGCACAAAGAGGGCTTTGTTTCCGCCGCTAAGATCTTCTTCTCCGCGCAACCCCCAGCGCGATCCGGAGAGCGCACCCGAACTCAACGCCACTCGGCTGGCAGCTGGCCCAGGATACCCCGCGCTCCCCGGTGCAATTGACGACATATTGTTGACATACTCAATGTTGGTGTCGAGCACGCCGTAGAGCGTGACACTGGATTGCGCGAGCGCGGCACCTGCGCAGGTCGCCAGCGACGCGGCGGCGATGGTCTTCAATTTCATGCTGTGTTGTCTCCTCGTTTTTTTAGGTGGCCGTTCTAAAGCAACTGCTGGGTTTGCTTTCCGATGACGTCAAGAAAAAGCCGATGCCACTGGCCAGGCCAGAAGCTCACTGAGCGTGGCGGAGTCCTCAAGGCTCTCCAGCTCCAGCAGACAAGTCTCGATGGCGCGCTGACGCGGTGCTGGCAGCAGGCCGTCAGTGAGCCGGCGGTATTTCGTTACCACCTGGTCACGGCGCATTGGCTGCAACGCAGACTTCGGTGCCGGTTGCTCGGCCTGCAGCGCGGTGCCGTCACGCAGACGGATACGCAGGCGGGTTCGGCCGCGACCCAGCGGGCCGGCGCTGTCGAACGCGCTGTCGTGGTGGGCGCGAATCCGTGGAATGAGCGCCCAGACATCGTCACGATCAATGCGCTCCGGAGCGAACTGCCGGACCATGGCTTCGCCATCGAGGAGGGCAACCGCAAGCGCATAGGCAATGTTCATCTGCGCCGCAATGGGCGTAATCGGCCGCTCGAGCTCCCACCAGCCGTGGTGGTAGACGGCGTGAGACAGATCGACATCGATGCTGTCGATCTGATCGGGACGTAGCTGATGCTTGGCGATGAGATCAAACAGCGCATCGAGCCCCGAGTGCAATCCGCCCATGGCAGCGTGGGCCTTGAGCACGATGGTCGGCGTTTCCCAGTGTTCGCCAAGGCCATGCGCGATCTGCGTGGCATCGGGCGCGTGCCCCTCACCAAAGGTTGAGAGGAAGCCGCCGTAATCACGCTCGAACACGCGCTGGATGCCGGTGTACCCGCTCGCCGCCAGGTGCGCTGCGTAGAGCCCGTTGCGTGCGGCAAAGCCGTGGTGCATGCGCTTGGACATCGCTTCGTATTGCGCCGCCATCAACCCCGCAGACTGCGTTGCGGCCAGTCCAAGCGCATCCTCAAATGCTGCGGCGTCCAGTTGGAGCAACACGCCGCATGCGGCCGCGGACGCATGCGTGCCAAAGACAGCCCCCGAATGCCAGCCGCGCGAGAGCATCTGGCCGCCATGCAGCGCCAGGCCCACACGTGGCCCCACCTCGAATCCGGCAATCGCGGCGGCCAGCAAGCGCTCACCACTCACACCGCCCAGCTTTTCCGCCGTGGCCAGCAACGAGGGCAACACCAGGGATGCGCTGTGCAACGGCGCGAGCGGGTGGAAGTCATCCAGCTCGAAACCCTGGATGAAGGTGCCATTCAGCAACGCTGCGACAGGCGCCGTGGTCTTGCGGCCCCAGCCGATGACATTGCATGGCCCTTCGGCTTCCAGCCCAAGGACCGACTCGACGGCAATGCGCGACCACGGCAACTGCGCGCCGACCAGCGCGCAACCGACGCCGTCCAGCAGCAGCAACCGTGCGCGTTCGAGCACGGCCTCGGGCACCGTGCTCAGTGTGAAGTTGGCCAGCCATGTGGCGAGTTGCCCGGTCGGCCCTGTCGGGTCGCTGGCCTGGCGTGGAGCATGTACGTTCATCTTGTTTTCCATGTGGTTCAAAACCGTTCGAAGACACCATTCAGGCGGCCTCGTGCCAGCACCGCCCCATCCAGGCGGTCGAGCACGTCCCGCAGCCGCGGCGGCTCGGAAAACAGCAGTGCCCGGTTCAGGGCCAGCAGTTGAAAGCTGTATCGATGTGGGCCGTGTCCGGGCAGGGCTCGCGGGCCCGCGTAGATCGCCTTGCCAAAGCTGTTGCGCCCCAGCGATGCGTAGGTGTTCGTTGCGGCATTCAGTGCGCTCTCAGGCAGCCCAACCGATGTCGGCCGGATGCCAGTGGCGACCAGATGCACAAACGGCCGGGGCAGAGGCGCGTCGGCATCCTCGACAATCAGGATCAGTTCCTGGGTGCCGGGCGGGACGTTGTGCCATGAAAGGCCGGGCGATCGGTTTGCACCCACACCGTGGCCGGCATGCGCGATGGGAATCGACTGTCCTTCGCTGAAGCTCTCGCTGCGCAATTCCAGCAGCGCTGGTGCCGATGAGACGGCTGGGTGATACCAGGCCAGGCGGTCTTCACCGGCCCGTCGCCCTTTGAGCAAACGCCCCAAGACGCGGCCTAGCATGACTTGCCTCGCCCGTCGAACTGGACACCCGAGAGATTCCACACCCACGGCCGACGCTCCCGATCGGCTGCCTGCCATGCGCGAATCAAGTCGTCTTCCAGCAGGGTGCCGCCCACTTCGTCCAGCCCTTGCAGGAGCATGTCTCTGCGCAACGCGTCGATCTCGAAGTTCCAACTCCGGCCGTCGACCTCGATGACCTGGCGTTCAAGGTCGACTGTGAACGGTTTGGCTTGACGCGCAAGCGCTGTCAGCGCGTTGACTTGTGCTTCGTCCAGCGTGAGCGGCAGGACGCCGTTCTGAAAGCAGTTGTTGTAGAAGATGCTCCCGAAGCTCGGGGCGATCACGCAGCGATACCCCATGGAGAGCAGGGCCCAAACGGCACTTTCGCGCGAGGAGCCGCAACCGAAATTGGCGCCGCTGACAAGAATGGACGCGCCGTTGAATTCGGGCCGCGCCGGAAGAAACTCCGGATCAGGGGTGCCGTCGGCGAGGTACCGGATTGCCTCAAAGGCATACTGGCCCAGCTCGTTTTGGGGCACCGTGGTCAACCGTTCGATGCGGATGATGACGTCGGTGTCCAGGTTGGCGCGTGGCAACGGCGCCGCCAAACCGACGAGCGTTTTGAAAGGTTGCATGGTCAGAGACTCCGGATATCGATCAGGGCGCCGGCGATGGCAGCGGCGGCGGCCATCGCAGGGCTTGCCAGGTGGGTGCGCGCGCCCGGCCCTTGGCGGCCAACGAAATTGCGGTTGGACGTAGAGACGGCTCGGGCACCGGATGGAACGCGTTCGCCATTGGCGGCAACGCACATGCTGCAGCCCGGTTCACGCCATTCGAACCCGGCGTTCTTGAACACCACGTCGAGCCCTTCGGCCTCGGCGGCGCGCTTGACCAGCTCGGAGCCCGGGACCACCCAGGCCGTCACGCCGGGCGCCACCTTCTTGCCCCGGACCACACTAGCCGCATCACGCAGATCCGATAGGCGCGAATTGGCGCAGGACCCGATGAAGACCCAATCCACCGGCGTGCCTGCCAATGGCTGGCCTGCGTCCAACCCCATGTACTCCAGCGCGGTGCGCCACGCTTCTGCGCGCGCTGCGTCCTCAGCCGTTTCCGGGTCTGGGATGCGGCCATCGATCGACATGGCTTGATCTGGGCTTGTGCCCCACGTCACGGTTGGGGGCACCTTCTTTGCATCGCACTGCACTTCGCAATCGAACACCGCATCGGCATCGCTGGACAACGCGCGCCAGTCCTGCGCGGCACGCTCGAACAACTCGCCTTGCGGTGCGAAGGGCCGATCGCGCAAGTAGGTGAACGTCGTGTCGTCCGGCGCGATCTGCGCGTATTTGGCACCCAGCTCGACGGCCAGATTGCACAGCGTCAGACGGCCTTCGATAGACATGTCCTCAATGGTCTGCCCCGCGAACTCCACGGCATATCCGACGCCCGCCGACGCGCCGAGCTTGGCGATGAGGTGCAGTGCAAGGTCTTTGGGCGTCACGCCTACCGGCAGAGTTCCTTCCACGCGCACGCGCATGCGTAGCGGCTTCTGCTGGCGCAACGTCTGGGTAGCGAGCACGTGCACGATCTCGGACGAGCCGATACCGAATGCCAGCGCACCCAGGCCGCCGTTGGTGCAGGTATGGCTATCACCGCACACCAGCGTGGTGCCGGGCAGGGCGATCCCCAGTTCGGGCGCCATGACGTGAACGATGCCCTGGCCGGGCTGCCCCAGATCGAACAAGCGGATGTGTCCGTTCTGGCTTCCCTGCTTCAGGCCGGCCCAGAGCATGCCGCCGAGGGGGTAGGTCTTCTCGGTGCGGCCCGGCGCGCTGGAGACCACGTGGTCCGGCGTTGCAAAGCACAGCTCCGGGCTATGCGGCGGCAGCGATCGCTTGGCCAGCTCGCCGAGTGCGGGTGCCCCCGAAAGGTCGTGCAGCAGGTGCCGATCGATATGCAGCAGAGCCCATCCGTCGCCCAGGTCCTTGATGACATGGGAATCCCATACTTTGTCGAAAAGCGTACGTCCCATGGCTCACCCTTGATGGTTTTGTTGGAAGCGTTGCCGCAGTGCGCTCCATTCGTCCGAGCCAAAGCGGCGGAAGAACTCAGCGACGCTCGCGTCGATCTTGAGCGGTGGCATCTGGCCGGTTTGCCGGACATCTCGCAGAACGGCATCACCCGCTTCCATGGTTGCCTTCAACAGCAGGCCAGGAAGGATGACCATGCGGTAGCCCAAGTCCTGCGCCTGGGCAAACGGCAGCAGCGGCGTGCGCCCCGCGGGCACCAGGTTGAGCAGGCAGGGCCCCTTCACCTCGCGCGGAATGACCGCGACTTCCTCCAGCGTGCGAGGCGCTTCGACAAACGCCATATCCGCGCCCGCTTCAATGGCCAGATTGGCGCGCTCGATGGCCTCGTCGAGGCTGACGACGGCGCGTGCGTCGGTACGGGCGATGATCGTGAAATCCGGATTGCGCCGCGCGGCGACAGCCGCCCGGATCTTGGCGATGTATTCATCGCGCTCGACGATCTCCTTGCCATCCAGATGGCCGCAGCGCTTGGAGAAAACCTGGTCTTCCAGATGGATAGCTGCAACGTTGCGCGCTTCGAACTCGCGTACGGTGCGCGTGACGTTCAGTTCATTGCCATAGCCGGTGTCCGCATCGGCGATGAGGGGAATGTCCACCGAGCGCGCGATCACGGCGGCGTTGTCGACCATCTCACTCATGCCGAGCAGGCCGAAGTCGGGGAACCCGCGCGCGGCGGCGGTACCGGCGCCGGTCATGTAGACGGCAGCGAATCCTGCCTGCTGGATCAGGCGTGCGGTCAGTCCATCGTAGGCTCCTGGGGCGACCACGATTTCTGGCCGAGCGAGCAGTTGGCGTAATTGGGTTGCAGCGTTCATGGATAACTCCTGGCGTGGTTCTTGAAAGGCGGGCACTGGAAGCCCGCGCAGATGGTGCGGCCGGGTCGCATTACCGGCTGATGTCTTCGAGCGAGCGTCCTGCGGTACGGGGGCCGAGCAAGCCAATGCTCAAGGCGACGATCAGCATGCAGCCGACGATCAGTCCGACCGCACCGGGCACACCGGCATACTTCAGACAGGCCGCGATGAGAAACCCGCTCAACGCGCCAGAGACACGGCTGATCGAGTAGACAAAGCCGATCGCCATTGCCCGGCTGCGTGTCGGGTACAACTCGGCCTGGTACGCATGGAAACCCAGCGAGATCAAGGTTCCGCAGAGCGTCAGCAAAGCACCCGTGATGAGAATGGCGAGCCCGCTGTCGAGATTGATGAACATCACGCCGGCGGCGGACATCACCAACGCTGCGGCCACAATCAGCCACTTGCGCTCGACACGGTCGGCAAAGCTCACCGCCAGCAGCGGGCCGAGCGGCGCCACAAACGAGACCATCAGCCCGTATTCCAGACTCGATGACAGCCCCACGCCGCGGTGCACCAGGAAGGTCGGCATCCAGTTGGAAAAGCCATAGAGGCCAATCGCCTGGGCGGCGTGGAAGATCACCAGCATCACGGTTCTGCGTCGGTACGGTGTTTGCCAGATCTCGCGGAAGGAGGCTCGCTCGCCCACCGCAACCGCACGGGGTGGCTGAGGAATCGGCAAGGAGCGGCCGCTCTGTTGAAGCGCTTTTGCTTCCATGCGTTCCACCACGGCGGTTGCTTGCTCCAAGTGGCCATGGCTGGCCAACCAGCGCGGGCTTTCCGGCAGCCCCAGGCGCAGCAGCCAAACCAGCAATGCTCCGGCGCCGCCAAGCAGGATCACAACGCGCCAGCCTTCCAGGCCAAATACCGAGCGTGGCACGAGCAACCAGGCGACCAGTGCAACGGAAGGCACTGCGAGATAGGAGATCACCGTGCTCACCGCAAATGCCCGGCCGCGGATGCGCGCGGGCACCAGCTCACTCAGGTAGGCATCGATCGTGACGAGTTCGACGCCAAGGCCAATGCCGGTCATCAGCCGCCAGAAGTTGAGCCCCACCGCATCGTGCTGGAACGCCATACACACGGCCGACACCGAGTACCAGAGCAGCGCGACCGTGAACACGGAACGTCGCCCAAGCCGGTCAGCGACGGAGCCGAAGGCCAGCACGCCGATCAACAAGCCAAGAAATGTCGCCGCGATATAGCTCGCTGCGCCGTTGAAGGCAAAGAACCCCTCGGTGGTGGCGCTCAGCACGCCGCTCTTGATGATCCCGGGCAGCACATAGGCCGTGGAGAAGAGTTCGTAGAACTCAAAGTAGGCACCCAACGACAACAACAACACCAAGCTCCAGATGCTGCGCGTCGCCGGAAGGCGGTCGATGCGTGCGGCCAACTCGCCGGCAGTGAGGCGGGCGCTGGAGACCTGCGTCTCCCGCATTGCCGACAGCGTCTGATGGGTCATGGTGTCTCCGTGTATCGATGTGGCTATCCGGGTCAGGCCGTCACCACAGTTTATGTTGTCATGTCATTATGATGTGATACACATAACACCGCAAGGGAAAGTTCGGCTAAGCTCCGGCCGTCAAGGGAGATGCGCTAAAGATGACCTCAAATGTGAATTCAACTGCACTGAAACGTAGCCCGGGCACGTCTTTGCATCGCCAGATGTTCACCGTGCTGCGTGATCAGATCGTCCGCGGTCAGTACCGCTCGGGAACGATGCTTCCGAAGGAAGAAGAGCTGTGCGCGCTGTTTGACGTATCGCGCATCACAGTGCGACGCGCGTTGGCCGATCTGGAAGCCGAGGGGCTGGTGGAAAAACGGCAGGGAAAAGGCACGTTCGTCCGGCTTGAGCTACCCGCAATGCGCCCGATGGCAACGCTGGGGTTCATCGAATCGCTGCGACAGATTTCTGGCGATACCCAGGTGGAAGTGCTCAGCCTGGAGCACCCCGTGGCGGGCGGCGACATCGCACAACTTCTGAACGTCGATGACGATTCGCGCCTGTTGCATGTCACGCGTTTGCGGCGAAAGGCTGCGGTGCCCGTGATGATTACGGAAGCCTGGGTGCCGGAGGCCTATATAGGCGAAGTCAATCAGGCTGACCTGGAAGCGCAACCGCTCTTTGAGTTGCTGATGCAGCGCGGTGTTCGGTTCGACCGCGTGGTGCAGGAATACACAGCCATCGCCGCGTCGCCGCTACAGGCCCGATTGCTCCAGGTGCCGCCGGGGCAGCCGCTCATGCGCATCAACCGATTGATCTATGACGAGCAGAAGCGGCCTGTTCAGTACCTGGCCGTCGTGATGTCGCCAGAGCGCAGCCGAATCCTCATGGATTTCGAGATCGGCGCTATGAATACGCTCGCGGCCGGAACCATCGTGCATGACGTAGCCACGTGATGACGCACCGTTGCCCCATGTTCGGGCTTCGACCACCCGGGCCAACGCGTTCATTGCGGCAAGGCGGTCCATGCTATGTGGCTCCAATGCGTGGCCGTGCGAGAACAGGCATCGTTCAGCTTCAGTGAGCGTCGGCCGAAGGTGCGGCGGGCGGCGCTACCTTGCGCATCAGCAATACCATCGGGGTGGCAATGGCGAAGCAGACGAGTATCACAAGGAATGCGTCGGAGAAGGTCAGCGTGTGTGCCTCTCGCATGACCAATGCCGACAATTGCTTGAGGGCTGCGGCGTCGGCGCCACTCATGTCATTGCCAAGCGCGACCGCGTTGGCGCTGATTGTCTGCAGCAGCGTAGCCATCGACTCGTTGCGAATATTCAGGTGCTCGGCCAGGCGCAGGAAGTGCAGGTTGGTGCGGTCATTGAGGATCGTGGCGCAGGCCGCGATACCGATGGCGCCACCGAGGTTGCGCATCAGATTGAACAGCCCTGAGGCGAGCTTCAATTTGGCGGGCGGCAAGCTGCCCAACGTGAGCGTGACGGTCGGGGCGACGGCGAATTGCTGCGCCATGCCGCGCAACGCTTGAGGCAGCATGAGCTCAGCGGCCCCCCAGTCATGCGTGATTGGCGCGAAATTCCACATCGAAACGGCAAACAGGCTGAGCCCAATCATCAGCAGCCAACGCAAATCCACGCGGTTTGCCAGGAACGCATAGAGCGGAATGGATGCCACCTGGAACAGGCCCGTCGAAAAGATCGCAAGCCCGATTTGCAAGGCGCTGAGGCCGCGCACCTGGCCCAGAAAGAGGGGCGTCAGGTAGATCGTTGCAAAGATGCCGATGCCGGTAACGAAGGAGAAGAAGCATCCCAGGGCGAAATTGCGGTCTTTGAGCGCGTGTAGATCGACGACCGGATTGGCATAGGTGAGCGATCGCCAGAGGAAAGCGATCCCTGCGAGGCCTGAAATCCATGCCGTCGCCAGGATGGTGTCGTCGCCGAACCAATCCCAGCGCGGGCCTTCTTCCAGCGTGTACTCCAGGCAGCCGAGAAATAGCGCCATGAGCACCATGCCCACATAGTCAGCGCCACGCAGCAGGGACCAGTCGGGTTTATCCACCTTCACCAGCATCGGCACCGCGATCGTGATGAAGATTCCAGGCACAAGGTTGATGAAGAACAACCAGTGCCACGAGAAGTTGTCGGTGATCCAGCCGCCGATGGTGGGGCCAAGGGTCGGAGCGAGGGAGGCGAGTCCGCCGATGATTGCCGCAGCCAATACGCGTTGGCGCCCTGCGAAAAAGGCGAACGCCGTGGTGAACACCATCGGGATCATTGAGCCGCCCAGAAAGCCCTGCGCGGCCCGGAACGCGATCATGCTCTGAATGTTCCACGCGATGCCGCAGAGCAGGCTCGTAGCCGTAAAGCCCGCCGCCGACACCGCAAACAGCCAGCGCGTTGACATGACCCGAGCCAGCCAGCCGGACAGCGGGATGACGATGATCTCTGCGATGAGATAGGCAGTCTGCACCCAAACCGTTTCGTCGGCCCCGGCAGAGAGGCCGCCGCCAATGTCACGCAGCGATGCCGAAACGATCTGTATGTCGAGCAGGGCAATGAACATCCCCACGCACATCGTCGCGAATGCGAAGACCTTGGTCGACATTGGCAATTCGCTGGGCAACACAAGGGCCGACGGGGGCGCACCCGTGGCGGTAGAGGCCGGGACGGTGGCTGCGGCGGCACTCATGATTTCACCTGTTCAACCGCATGCGTATCGATTTCAGCTTCTACGGACAGGCCGGGGCGAAGAACGCCGAGCTTGGCGTCTTCCGCATCGAGGACGATGCGGACTGGCACGCGCTGAACAATCTTGGTGAAGTTGCCGGTGGCGTTTTCCGGCGGCAGCACGCTGAACTGCGCGCCGGTGGCGGGGGAAAGACTGTCAACGCGACCATGGAAGACCTTGCCCGGCAATACGTCGGCGACGATGGTGGCCCGCATCCCGGGCTTCATTTTTGCCAGTTGGCCTTCCTTGAAGTTCGCGTCGATCCAGAGGCCTTTGGAGGGCACGATCGACAGCAGTTGACCGCCACCTGCGGCAAATGCGCCAACGCGTGCCCGCCGGTTCCCAATGGTGCCGTCAACCGGAGCCACGAGTTCCGTGTGGCCGAGGTTGATGCTGGCGAGGTCCCGCTCGGCAATGGCCTGGGCCAGCGCGGCCTGGGCTTGCTGTTTTTGCGTGGCAATGACGTCCAGTTGGCGCTCGGCAGCCAGCACACCAGCCTTGGCCCTTTCACCATTGGCCACCGATTGCTTGTAGTCAGCATCGGCCTTCTGCGAACTCTGGATCGACACGGCCGATTTGGCGACCAGGTTGGCGTAACGCACTTGATCGTCGTGAGCTCGCACCGTATCTGCGTTGACCGCCGCTGCGGCAGCCTTGGCTTCCGCAATCGTTGCTAGCTGCAGACTCTGGCGCGCGTCCAGATTGGCGAGCAGTGCCTGCTGGGCCGCCACGGCCCCCTCTGCCTTCGCCAGTGCGGCGCGATAGTCGCGGTTGTCGATGCGTACCAACACATCACCGGCATGGACTTGCTGGTTGTCGGTTACGGCAACCTCGGTGATATAGCCGGGTACTTTCGCGGCAATCAACGTCACGTCGCCGCCCACATAGGCGTCGTCAGTGCTCTGGACGAATCGCGCATCGGTCCACCAGTGATAGCCATAACCCAGAGCGACAAGCGCCGCTAGGGCAATGCCTCCGCGGATGAGCAGTGGTTTCCTGGCGCGCTTCGGTTTGACGGCCGGGGGTTCGGACGTGACGCGTTCGGCGGTTGCGGTGCTGGTCATGACATCTCTCCTGAGTCAAAGGTCTTCCGTCGCCGAAAGGGCGAGTTCGGTTAGGGCGAGTTCGGTTGGGTGGGCATCTTCCGAATGCCGTTCAAGCTGAATGCGGAGTGCTTCGCTGGCGGCTGGTCCGGGTGCGAGACGGTGGTCGTCAGTGGTGATGGGCTCGCGGGTGAGCGCATCGACGACGAGGGGCTGAACAACGCGTCCGGACGCGCGCTCCACGAGTTGGACCATCGCGCCCTCCGGCGAGAAATGCCGGTTGCCCCACGCAATCAGCATCAGCAGGACAGGCCGGAATTCACGACCGAGGTCGGTGAGGATGTATTCGGAGCGCGGAGGGTGATTGTTGTATTGGCGGCGGGCGAGCATGCCGTCGTGCACGAGCCTGTGCAAACGCTGAGCCAGCATGTTGGGCGCAATGCCCAGCCGCTTTTGGAAGTCGTCAAAGCGCGTTGTGCCGTAGAAGGCCTCTCTCAGGATCAGCACGGTCCAACTGTCACCAACGTGTTCCATGCCTCGTGCGATGGGGCAAAGCGTTCCTTTGTGTGATGTGCGGCGCATATAGCGGTCCCTGCCAAAAACAAGTTGCTATCACGATGAAAGTTAGTCTAGAGTAGTAACTATCATCATGCAAGCAAATAAGCGCGATGCCACTTTCATCGAAAGGACTCGTCATGGATCAGGAATCGTTTCCAACCTGGGGCGCGCGCGTTATCGCTCGGCGTGCCGCTTCTTCCGCGGCGCTGGTGTTCATTGCGAGCGGTCTTGTCGCCTGCGCGGTGGGGCCGGATTACCGCAAGCCGGAGAGTGCAATGCCGGTTGCTTATCCGCATGCCGCGGCGCTGGAAACGTTGAACGCTTCGCGCGAACCGGTCTCGCTCGATACGTGGTGGGATGGCTTCAAGGATCCGGCGCTCACGAGGATCATCCAGCGTGCTCTGGATCAGAACCTCGACCTCGCCGCCTCGATTGCACGGGTCGACCAGGCACGCGCCGCCGCAGCCCACGCGGGGGCACAGTTGCTGCCCGAAGGCAGCGTGGGTGCCAACGTAAGCAAGCAGCGCCAGTCCACGCAAAGCGCGCTGGGCCGTCTTGCAAGCGCGCTGCCGGGATACGACCGAGATAAGACGTCGTATTCGGTAGGGGGCAGTGCAAGTTGGGAGATCGACATTGCAGGCGGACTGAGGCGCGGTGCAGAAGCCGCCGATGCGGAACTGGAGGCGGCGGAAGCCGGCCACGTTGGCGTGCGGATCCTGGTTGCCGCCGAGGCTGCGGACGCCTATTTTCGTGTGCGTGGCGCTCAGGACAGGATCGCGATTGCACGCCAGCAGGAAACCACCAGCCGGCAACTTCTTGAATTGGTCCGTCTGCGCCTTGCAGATGGCATTGGCGCGGAACGTGAACGAGCGGAGGCGGAGGCCCAACTGGCCCAGACGCGCGTAACCATCCCGCCGCTCCAGATCGAATTGGAAACCCAACTCAACCGGCTCGACGTACTGATGGGGGCCCAGCCGGGGACGTACGCTGCGGAGCTCGATCAACCCGCCAATTCCATCGTTGTCCCGCAGATTGCTTTGGCGCAGGGGCCAGCCAATCTGCTGCAGCGTCGTCCAGACGTGATTGCCGCGGAGCGCAAGCTCGCCGCGTCCAACGCCAGAATCGGCGTCGCGACCGCTGAGTACTACCCGAAGTTGTCGCTCTCCGCGTTGCTCGGCTTCGAAAGTTTGTCCGTCGGCAAGCTGTTCACCGCACAGGCCTTCCAGCCGACAGGTGTGGCTGGTTTGCGTTGGAGGCTATTTGACTTCGGGCGCGTGGATGCCGAAGTGGCGCACGCCAAGGGAGCCTACGCTGAAGCTTTGGCCGACTATCGCAAGTCCATGCTGCGCGCCACTCAGGATGTCGAAGACGCGTTGATCTCACTGACCCAACTGGATGTACAAAGCCGCGAGCTCGCTACCGAGATCGACGCACATGCGCGTGCGCGGAACGCGTCTGAAGAGGCATACAAGGGCGGGGCGGTCAGCCTATATGAAGTGCTGGAACAGGATCGCCAGTTACTGGCTGCTCGCGATCAGCAAGCACGTGTGCGTACCGACAATGCCCGCGCCGCGGTGGCCGCCTTCCGTTCACTTGGTGGCGGATGGTCTTGATCCAGCAGGCCGCCGGTTGCGATGACTGTGCCGGCAAGGCGCTGCAAGCGCACTAGAGATCATGATGACGATCGAATCGACGACATGGCGCAATCCGTCGGTGCAGACGACACCGTCGCATGCAGACCGCGAGATATTGCTCTTGACGAATCGCTTGAAGAAAGCCTTGTGGCGCACGCTCGAGCTCGAACTGGAAAGAGAGCGCCTGAGCGTGCCGCAATGGCTGGTTCTGTCGGGACTGGCGCGGAACGAGGGTGGGACGCTGACGCATTTCTCGCGGTTGCTCGGCTATGACGCAGGTTCGCTGTCGCGTGTCATCCACCAGCTCAGGCTTCGAAAGCTGATCATGACCGACAGGGCTTCTCAAGACCGACGCAACGCGCTGCTGCAACTCAGCGATGCGGGCTTCGCGCTTTACCAAACGGTCGAATCCAGAACGGCTGGCCTGCCGCCTGTGCTGACCACGGCTTTGGGGCGCCGACGAATGATGGTCCTCGGAGGCTTGATGGAGCGGGCGATTGCCTTGCTGGAAGTCGACGCCATTCCATCGAAATCCGAGGTGCTTTCACCATGACCCGTTCATGTGCCGACGGTGGGGCGAACCTGGGTTCATCTAAACGCAATTCTTACGGCTTCAGCTAGGAGGACAGAAATCATGAACACGAGAGAAGTTGTGTTGTGCCATCCGGTCCGTACGGCCATCGGCGCATTCAATGGCGCACTGAAAGGCACGGCGGCAGTAGACCTGGGCGCTGTGGTGATCGCTGAATCGTTGCGGCGCTCAGGTGTTGATGCCGGCCTGATCGGCAGTGTCGTATTCGGTAACGTCATCCAAGCCGGCAACAAAATGAATCCGGCGCGCCAGGCGGCCATCGGAGCGGGCTTGCCGGTATCGGTACCCGCCATGACCGTCAATCGGGTGTGCGGATCCGGTGCCCAGGCCATCGCGACAGCCGCTGATGAAATCAGGCTCGGCTACCTTGATGCGGCCATCGCCGGGGGCATGGAGAACATGGACCGTGCGCCCTACCTGTTGCCATCCGGTCGTTGGGGCAATCGGATGGGGGACGCCGCACTCCACGACAGCGTGCTGCTGGACGGCTTGCTGGATGCATTCTCCGCAGAGCATTCCGGTTGGCATACGGAAGACCTAGTCACCCGCTACAAGCTGAGCCGAGAAGAGCAGGATCGTTGGGCAGAACGATCGCAAAGCCGCTTTGCCCGCGCGCAGCAACAAGGGCGGTTTGTAGAGCAGATCGTTGAGGTGCCGGTGAAGGTGAAGAATGGTTCGGCTGCATTCAAGGTCGATGAGGCGAATCGGCCCGATACCACGCTTGAAGGGCTCGCTCGCTTGAAGCCGGCATTTCGCAAGGACGGCACCATCACCGCTGGCAATGCGCCGGGCATCAACAGTGGTGCGGCAGCCGTGCTGGTGGCAGAACGTGCATTTGCCGAGCGCCATGGCTTGGTACCGATGGCGCGGCTGACGGCTTATGGCGTGGGCGCCGTCGAGCCGGGCCTGTTTGGTCTGGGGCCCGTGCCCGCGGTACGCCAGGCATTGCAGCGTGCGCAGTGGACGCTGGGCGACGTCGAGCGCATCGAAATCAATGAGGCATTCGCGGCCGTTCCGCTGGCGGTGGCTGCCGAACTCGGGTTGCCGGAGGACATCATCAATGTGGACGGCGGAGCCATCGCGCATGGTCACCCCATCGGTGCGACCGGAGCCGTTTTGACAGCGCGGCTTCTGTATTCGATGCGCGCAGACGGGATTCAACGCGGCATCGTGACCCTCTGCATTGGCGGTGGGCAAGGCATCGCGCTGGCGATTGAAACCCTTTGATGACTTGCGTTGCCGCTATTCGGCTAGCATAACGATAGTTACCTACCCAGAGAGTACGCCATGCAGAGAAAGACCTTCCGCGACATGCCATGCCCGATCGCACGCAGCCTGGAGCGGGTAGGTGAGTGGTGGAGCATTCTGATCCTGCGCGAAGCGTTTTATGGGGCGACGCGCTTCGATACGTTCCAGAAGAATCTGGATATCGCACCGAACATGCTGACACGTCGCCTCAATGGGCTGGTCGAAGAGGGGCTGCTGGAGCGTCGCCAGTATTCGGAGAAACCGCCGCGTTTCGAATACGTGTTGACCGAATGCGGCCACGATTTCCAGCCTGTTCTGCTGTCCTTGCTGGCGTGGGGGAATAAGCACTTTGCGCCCGAAGGCATCAGTGCGCAGCTTGTGGACAGAGAAACACGAAAACGCGCGGAGCCTCTGCTTGTTGACGCAAAAAGTGGCAAGCCGCTGGACTTCGAGCGCTTTGTCATTGCCTCAGGCCCCGCGGCGCCCGAAGGCATGCGCCGCCGTCTGGCGGATGCTGCCGAGTACATGACGGAGGAGGGCGGCCACAAGGTGCAGGCGAGGGCCAGGCGTTGACGTGGTGTCAACGCCCCGCCGCCGTCTAGGCCGCGCACCTGCTTCCATGCGGGTGACGATTGTTCTTCATGCGCGAGATTGACCGAGGCGATACCGCGCCGCTGGCGTTCCGTTGCTGAGCGGCATTGAGCGTTCTGTGCGCGCAGTGATCCGGAAAAAAGAAGTCCGTTGAAAAGGAGGCTTATAACCCTTTGATTGATAAAGGGTCGCGGTGCCAATAAAAAGGGCAACATGTCCGTCGGGCCCCCTCAATTTAACGCCATGGACCGTGCAAAATCTAGCAATGGTCTGTTGAGGTTGGGTGTCACAAGCCTTGGCGCGCTGAGCCTTTGGTATCACTGCGGGTGTGCGGGTGCTGGCCTCTTTCAGGCATGGCCGCATTCTGTCTACATCACTGTCGAGCCGTTCCTGTGATCCACGGCGAGTAGCATTTGCAGCAGCGCTGCGTTGGTGCGATCCGGATGTTCCAGATGGGGCGCGTGTCCAGCACCGGAAATCGTCGCCAACCGCGCTGCGGGATGCAGTGCCTGCGTGGCGCGTGATACGGACGATGCATAGAGGCGGCTGTGCTGGCCGTACACGTGAAACAGGGGCCAGCGTGCCTCTTGCAACACCACGCGAAAGTCCTGTTTGGCCATATCTTCCCAGAGCGCAGCGAGGGTGTGCGGCGCACACTGGCGCATCATGCGTATCACGTTGCATGACTGCTCCAGAGTTGGTTGCGCTCCCTTCGCCCATAGGCCCGCGGCCACGGGCGCGTGCAAACTTTCCCAACGTTGCTGAATCCGGGCGGTCATCTGCTTGGCTTGCAACATGTCATAGCGGCCGTGCAGTCCATGTGGCCAGTCCGGGCTGGTAACGAGCTTTGGCGTCATGTCGATGCTGCCGATCATGGTGATGGGCAAATCGGGTTGGCTACGCATCAACTCCCACGCAACCATGGCTCCCATTGACCAGCCGATCACAATCACTTCGTCGAGTGAAAGATGGCGTATCAACGCCGCCACATCCATCGCAAGCCCGGCGATGGTTGCGCCAGAAGGCCGTAGTGCTGCAGACAAGCCGTGGCCCGCATGGTCCGGCGCGATGAGGCGGTAGCCCTGCGTTGTCAGCGCGCGCTGCCCGTCAAACGTCTCGCCTGATACGGACCAGCCATGTAGCAACAGCACCGGTCGTCCGCTGCCAGCCTCGCGCCAGCCAGGGAGGCCCGCGCAAGCGGCGTGTTCTACGAAGGCAGGCGGAGTGCCGCAAGCGAGCACCGAGGGCAGAACATTCACCGGCAGTTCCTCGAAAAGGACAGGGTTCGGCGTTGCCGTGCGGGAAAGTCATCTATTGACATCCGGATTCTGGCGTTTATATCATGAAACATGAATCAGTCATCATGTTTTGCGGGCGCAGTTTCGTGGTGATGCCCGTGCAGCGAGGTAGGGATGTCCCAAGTAGAAGCCGACGTAACGCAACCCAAGACCGCACGCGGCCAAAAGACGCGCGAGGCATTGCTGCGCGCGTCTGAGAAGGTGTTTGGCGAGAAGGGGTACTACACCGCATCGATCTCCGAGATCACGCAGGAGGCCGATGTCGCCATGGGCACGTTCTACCTGTACTTCAAGGACAAGGAAGACGTGTTTCGTGCGCTGGTGGCGCACATGCTGCAACTGGTGCGCACGCACCTGCGCAAGCATGTTGCTGCGGCCACGTCACAGATGGAAGCGGAACAACTGGGCCTGAAGGCGTTTCTGTCATTCGTCTCTCGCCATAAGAACCTGTACCGCATCGTGCTGGATTCGTATTCGGTGGATGAGAGCATTTATCGCGGCTACTTCCAGGTGTTTGCTGATCTGTACAAGCATCGCCTTGACGACGCGGTGGCGCAGGGCGAGCTTGCGCCGGGCGACTCCGAGGTCCGTGCCTGGTGCCTGATCGGCATCAGCAATTTTCTCGGCATGCAATACGCGTTGTGGGAAAAGCCTGCATCGATGGACAAGGTGGTTGCGGCCGCACACGACTTGATCACGCACGGGCTCGCGGCGCGATGACGACATAGACGAAAGACGGCCACCGCCACCCAGAATGTAGCGGGGCCGAACCACTCAAGGAAGGAGACAACGATGCAACGCAACCGCACGGCCATCCGTGTACTGGCACTCGCAGTCGGCCTGCTGGCAGCTGCCGGCGCATTGGCTAAAGACATCAAGATCGCCCACGTCTATGACAAGACCGGCGCGCTGGAGGCCTACGCCAAGCAGACGCAGACCGGCCTGATGATGGGCTTGGAGTACGCCACCGGCGGCACGATGACCGTGAACGGCAACAAGCTGGTGGTGGTCGAAAAGGACACCCAGGGCAAGCCCGACGTAGCCAAGGCCCAGTTGGCCGCTGCGTACAGTGACGACCGCGCCGACATTGCCGTCGGCCCCACGTCTTCCGGCACGGCACTGGCCATGCTGCCGGTCGCAGAGGAGTACAAGAAGGTCTTGCTGGTGGAGCCGGCCGTGGCCGATTCGATTACGGGCGACAAGTGGAACCGCTACATCTTCCGCACAGGCCGTAACTCGTCGCAGGATGCGATTGCCAACGCGGTGGCGCTGGACAAGCCGGGCGTGCAGATCGCAACGCTGGCACAGGATTACGCATTCGGCCGCGATGGCGTGAAGGCCTTCAAGGGCGCCCTCAAGAACGCCAAGGTCGTGCATGAGGAATACCTGCCGACCAACACCACCGACTTCACCGCCGGCGCACAGCGCTTGTTCGATTCGCTCAAGGACAAGCCGGGCCGCAAGATCATCTTCATCATCTGGGCGGGTGCGGGCAACCCGTTCAAGATTGCCGACCTGGACCCGAAGCGCTACGGCATCGAGATCGCTAGCGGCGGCAACATCCTGCCAGCCATGACGGCCTACAAGAACCTGCCGGGCATGGAAGGCGCGACGTACTACTACTTTGGCATTCCCAAGAACAAGGTCAACGAGTGGCTGGTGTCGACGCACTACGCCAAGTTCAAGACCCCGCCCGACTTCTTTACGGCGGGTGGCATGGCAGCCGGCATTGCATTGGTAGAGGCGCTCAAGAAGACGGGCGGTGACACCAATACCGAAAAGCTGATCTCCACCATGGAGGGCATGTCGTTCGACACGCCCAAGGGCAAGATGACCTTCCGCAAGGAAGACCATCAGGCCATGCAGTCGATGTACCACTTCAAGATCAAGGTGGATCCGGCGTTTGCGTGGGGCGTGCCCGAGCTGGTGCGGGAGATCAAGCCCGAAGAGATGAACGTGCCGATCCGCAATCGCCGCTGATGCGCGAACATGCCAACCCCACGCCCGCGCTGGAGACGCGTGGGCTGACGATCCGCTTTGGCGGTCATGTGGCCGTCAACGCCGTGTCGTGCGCGTTCCAGCCGGGCGAGCTGACGTGCATCGTCGGCCCGAACGGCGCGGGCAAGACCACGTACTTCAACCTGATCTCCGGACAGTTGCCGCCCACGGCGGGGCAGATCCTGCTCAATGGTGAAGACGTGACGCGCATGCCAGTGTCAGCCAAGACGCGTCGCGGTATCGGCCGCGCATTCCAGCTCACGAGCCTGTTCCCGAACTTGCCGGTGCTGGAGAACGTGCGGCTGGCCGTCCAGGCACATCAGCATCGCGGGCTGGATCTGTTCTCGGTGTGGAGCAGCCACCGCGCCATTCGCGAAGAAGCGCTGGCTTGCCTGGAGCGCGTGGCCTTGACCGACAAGCGCAATCAGCCGGTGGCCTCGCTGTCGCACGGGGACCAGCGCAAGCTGGAGGTGGCCATCCTGCTTGCGCTCAAGCCGCGCATCTTCATGTTCGACGAGCCGACTGCAGGGATGAGCGTGGACGAAGTACCGGTGATTCTCGATCTGATCCACGAGATTAAGCAGGACAAGAGCAAGACCGTGCTGCTGGTGGAACACAAGATGGATGTGGTGCGCTCATTGGCCGACCGCATCATCGTGCTGCACAACGGTACGCTGATGGCCGATGGCGACCCGGCCGAGGTGATTGCATCGCCCATCGTGCAGCAGGCGTATCTGGGTACGGCCGAAGTGATAACGGAAGCCGTGGCGGAGGTGGCCCATGGCTGATACCCAGCGCCAACCGATCTTGCGCCTAGCTGACGTGCAGACCCATATCGGGCCGTATCACATCTTGCACGGCGTGAATCTTGAGGTGCCGCGCGGCGGCGTGACGATGCTGCTCGGCCGTAACGGCGCGGGCAAGACCACCACGCTGCGCACCATCATGGGTTTGTGGCAGGCCAGCGCGGGCAAGCTTGAATTCGATGGGGTGGACATCACGAAGCGGCACACGCCGGCCATTGCCCAGCTTGACATTGCGTATGTGCCGGAGAACATGGGGGTGTTTGCCGATCTGACCGTCGCTGAAAACATGCGGCTGGCCGCGCGCGGCGGCTCTGTCGACGCGCAACGGCTCGAGTGGGTCTTTCGCATGTTTCCGGCACTCAAGATTTTCTGGCACCAGCGCGCGGGCGTGCTGTCCGGCGGGCAGAAGCAGATGCTGTCGGTGGCGCGCGCCATCATCGAGCCGCGCAAGCTGCTGATCGTTGACGAGCCCACCAAGGGGCTGGCGCCGGCCATCATTCAGAACATGATCGCCGTGTTCAGAGAGCTGAAGCAGACCGATGTTTCCATCCTGCTGGTGGAACAGAACTTTCACATGGCGAAGTCAGTTGGTGACACGGTGGCCGTGATGGACAACGGCAGGATCGTGCACGCCGGCCGCATGGCCGCACTGGCTGAAGACGAGGCGTTGCAGCAGCGGCTGCTCGGCCTGTCACTGGCGGCGCATCAATGAGCGGCCTTGCCATGGAACCACAGAGCTCTGCGGAGCCGACACCGATGACGACTTCCACTGCCTTGCCAAGCACTGCCGCCGCGCCGGCCAACCTGCCCAAGGTCCGGCTCGACTGGGTGCCGCTGGTACTGGTGCCACTGCTGATGTTAGCGGCGCTACCGATGGTGGGCAGTACGTCGACATGGCTCACGCTCACCGTGGCGGGGCTGGCGATGGGCATGATCGTCTTCGTGGTGTCGTCGGGCCTGACGCTTGTTTTTGGCCTGATGGATGTACTCAATTTCGGGCACGGCGCGTTCATTGCGCTGGGCGCGTATGTCGCCGCCTCAGTGCTGTTGCCGATGCAGGCATGGGTGGAGGCTGACAGCCTCCTGCTCAACCTGGGCGTGTTTGCACTGGCCATTGCGGCGGCCGTGGTGGCAGCTGGCGCGGTCGGCCTGTTCTTCGAGCGCGTGGTGGTGCGCCCGGTCTATGGCCAGCACCTCAAGCAGATCCTCATCACCATGGGCGGCATGATCGTCGCCGAGCAGCTCATCAAGGCCATCTGGGGCCCCGAGACGATCGCCCTGCAGGTGCCCGCAACCTTCCGTGGTGCCGTGCTGCTGGGCGATGCGGCCATTGAGAAGTTCCGTCTCATCGCAGTGGTGCTGGGGCTGGTGATCTTCGTGGCGATGTTGCTGGTGCTCAACCGCACGCGTGTCGGCCTGCTGATCCGCGCCGGGGTGGAAAACCGCGAGATGGTGGAGTCGCTCGGCTACCGTATCCGCCGGCTGTTCATTGGCGTGTTTGTGGTGGGGGCGGCGCTGGCGGGCCTGGGCGGTGTGCTGTGGGGGCTGTATCAGCAGAACATCACGGCGGCGATTGGCGCGCAGGTCAATGTGTTGATCTTCATCGTCATCATCATCGGCGGGCTGGGGTCGACCACCGGTTGCTTCATCGGCGCGGTGCTGGTGGGGCTGATGGCCAACTACACGGGGTTCCTGTTCCCGAAGGTGGCGCTGTTCTCGAACATCCTGCTGATGATGCTGATCCTGCTGTGGCGGCCGCACGGTCTGTATCCGGTGGCCAAGCGTTGAGGAGGGCGGCACCATGATCCGAATGCTTTCTGGTGATTTGCCCCGCAGCCGCGTGCTGACCGCGTTGCTGGCTGTCATCCTGCTGGCGCTGCTTTGCGCGCCGTTTGTGTTTCCGGGCGCGAGGGCGCTCAACATGGCAGCCAAGATCTGCGTCTTCGTCGTGCTGGTTGCGAGCTACGACTTGCTGCTCGGCTATACCGGCGTGGTCTCGTTTGCACACACGATGTTCTTCGGCATCGGCGGCTATGGCGTGGCGATTGCCATGTCCAACATGGCGCCGGGGTGGGGTGCGCTGGCAGTGGGCACGCTGGGCGCGGTGGTGGTATCGGCGGTGCTGGCTTTTGTGATCGGGCTGTTCTCGCTGCGTGTGCGGGCAATCTTCTTTGCCATGATTACGCTGGCGGTGGCCACGGCGTTTGCCACGCTGGTCTCGCAACTCTCCGACTGGACGGGCGGTGAGGACGGTCTGACCTTCAAGGTGCCCGAAGTGTTCACGCCGGGCTTTGCATTGGGCGATACCGAATGGTTTGGCGTGCCGCTTAACGGCAAGTTGCTGTCGTACTACTTCGTGCTGGTGTGTGCGGTGGTGTTGTTCCTGATGCTGCTGCGGCTGGTGAATTCGCCGTTCGGACGCGTGCTGCAGGCCATTCGCGAGAACGACTTTCGCGCCGAGGCCATCGGCTATCGCACCGTGGTCTACCGCACTGTGTCGACCGTACTGTCCGCCGTATTTGCGACGCTGGCTGGTGTGCTGATGGCGCTCTGGCTGCGCTACAACGGGCCCGATACCTCGCTGTCGTTCGAGATCATGGTCGACATCCTGCTGATCGTGGTGATTGGCGGCATGGGCACGCTGTACGGCTCGGTCATCGGTACGACGCTGTTTCTGCTCGCGCAGACCTATCTGCAGGACGTGATGAAGCTGGCCAGCGATGCGACCGCCGCCGTGCCGCTGCTCTCGAACCTGCTGCATCCGGATCGCTGGCTGCTGTGGCTCGGCCTGCTGTTCATCCTGAGCGTGTACTACTTTCCGCAGGGCGTGGTGGGGCGGCTGCGTGGTCACTCGAGCAGCCACGACACACACGAGATCGCGTCATAACGGAGCCCCCGATATGATCGTCGTCGATTGGCTACACAAGAACGCCCAGCACACGCCCGACAAGGTGGCGTTGGTGGACGTCGACGCCGGCCGCCGCGTGACCTATCGACAGTTCGACGAACGGGCGAGCCGGTTTGCCGAGGTGCTGATACAACAGCTGAAGCTGGCGCCCGGAGCGCGGGTGGCCGTGCTGGCACACAACAGCGCCGCGTATTTCGAGATGCTGTACGGCTGTGCTAAAGCCGGCATGGTGATGGTGTGCCTGAACTGGCGCCTGCCGGTGCCGGAGCTGCTGCCGATCCTGCAGGACTGCACGCCGGACGTGCTTGTAGCAGGCGACGGTTTCGTCGACGTGGCCGCAGACTTGCAGCGCGCGCTGCCCGTGCGTGTGCTGTATCTCACAGATGGGCAGCCCATCGACGTCCCGAGGGGTTGGATCGAATTCGAGACTGCGCTGGCCGGTGCATCTGGCAACGTCATCGACATGCCATGCCGCGACGAGCACGACGTCTGGCACCTGCTCTATACCTCCGGCACGACCGGCCGCCCCAAGGGTGTGATCCAGACCTACGGCATGGTGTTCTTCAACGCCGTCAATGCCATGCTCGCCAACAAGATCACGCGCGATGACGTGTTCCTCAACGTGCTGCCGTTTTTTCATACGGGCGGGCTGAACCTGTACGCCAATCCCGTGCTGCACGCGGGCGGCACGGTGCACATCCTGCGGCAATTCGATGCGCAGGTGACGCTCGACAAGCTCGACCGCCGCTCGGGCGAGGGCATTACGATGTTCTTCGCCGTGCCGTCGGTGTACTTGTTCCTGAGCCAGCATCCCGGTTTTGCGGGGGCGGATTTTTCAACCGTCCGCAGTATGGCTGCCGGTGGCTCGCCGGTGCCGCAACCGCTGCTGCGGGCGTACCTGGATAAGGGCGTGACCATCTGCTTCGGCTTTGGCATGACAGAAACCGGCCCCACCGTGTTCGTTTGCGATGAAGCCACGGCGCGCCGCAAGATCGGCACCATCGGCAAGCCGGTCGGCTCGATGCTTACGCGTGTGGTCGACCCATTGGGCCATGACGTTGCCCCCGGTGAGCGAGGCGAGTTGCTGATCAAGGGCCCAGGCATCACCCCCGGCTACTGGAACATGCCCGAGGCCACCGCCGCAGCCATCCGGGATGGCTGGCTGTACTCCGGCGACATCGCCTACACCGACAGCGATGGCGATTACTACATCGTCGATCGCGCGAAGGACATGTTCATCTCTGGCGGCGAAAACGTGTACCCCGCCGAAGTGGAGAACGTGCTGTTCCAGCTTCCTGCGATTGCCGAGGCCGCAGTCATTGGCGCGCCGGACACGCGTTGGGGCGAGGTCGGGGTGGCGATGGTGGTGGTACGCGCCGGCGCCGCGCTCGATGCAGACAGCGTCATCACCCACTGCAAGACGCAGCTGGCTGGCTACAAGGTCCCGCACCACGTGCGCTTTATCGACGCGCTGCCACGCACGCCGTCCGGCAAGGTGGAAAAGCACAAGCTGCGTGCGCAGTTCGCGGCGCACTGAGGCTGCGAGCCTTCAACGTATCCGGAGCGTCATCCATGCCACCCTCCAGTGTGCGCGTGCTCACGCAGTTGGACTTCAACCGCTTTGCCGCGCTCTCGCACGACGACAATCCGATCCATTGCGATCCCGCGTTCGCCAAGACCACCCACTTTGGCGCGACCGTTGCGCACGGCATGTTCCTGTTCTCGCTGTTGAGTGCACAGATCACGCGCAGCTTTGCGCAGCCCGTGTTGCCAATCACGCAGACGTTGATGTTTCCGCGCCCCACGTTTGTCGCCGACGGCGTGGTGGCAGCACTGGCGCTGCAGCCCTCGCCGGGCCCGGGAGCCGTCGCACTCGAGACCCAAGTCCGCTGCCTGCAGTGCACCGGTGATGCGCTGAGCGACCCCGCTGTGCAGGTCACGGCGCACGGCCAGGCACACGTGCTGCTCGACGCAACCGCCGCTGGGTTGGCGGATTCGCGCGCTTCGATGTTTGCCGCAGATGCCGTGCAGCCTCCGGGCGATGCTGCGCTGTACCGCTTACGCGTGGGTCAGTCCGCGCGGACAACCCGCGCTTTTACGACGCCAGACATTGACGAATACGCCGCGCTGTCGGGTGACGGCAATCCGTTCTTTACCGACACCGCATTTGCACGCTCGCGTGGCTTCGACGGCACGCTCGTGCCGCTGCCACTGCTGGGCGGCATGTTTTCCGACTTGCTTGGCACGCGCTTGCCCGGGCGCGGGACCGGCTGGATGAAGCAGGCGCTGCGCCTGTGTTCTGCCGCGCGTGTGGGCGAGCCGCTCACCGCGTCGGTGCACATCGTGCGGCTGCGTGCCGACAAGGAACTGGTCAATCTTGCTGCCGACGTGCACGGCGCCGACGGCCGGATCGTGGTGCAAGGCGAGGCGCTGGTGCTGGTGCGCAACCTCGAAGACAAGCGTACCGAAATCGCCGCATAGCTCGACGTGAGCAGTCTCGTTGCAGAAGGATGCTTCAAGCGAAACATCAACAACAGGGAGGCACAATGAAGACGATGCAAGGGAAGGGCAGTGGCCGCCGATTGCGCGGCGCACTGCTGGTGACGATGGCCGCATCCGGAGCGATTGGTCTGGCAGGTTGCGGCGGTAGCAACGACAACACCACCACCACGACGCCGACCAACGTGAAGCCGTCGTTTGTCGGCACTGTAACGGTCACGCATTTCGACGGTGTGAGCGACGATCTGCTGACGGCCGGGTTGGGTGCGGCCGGGTTGGCATCGGCCACGGCCCCCACCGTGGCCAACGCCACCGCGCCGACGGCAGCCGAGCTGCGCCGCCTGGCTATCTACAACAACTACCGAGCGCTGGTCGATACCAACGCCAAGGGCGGTTACGGCACGCTCTACGGCCCGAACGTTGATGCCAGCGGCAACGTCACCTCGGGCAGCGGCATGGTGCCGGGCGTGGAATACGTCGCCTATTCCGACGACGGCTCCGGCCAGCAGAACGTGGTGTTGCTGGTGCAGATTCCGGACGCTTTCGACGCAGCCAACCCGTGCATCATCACCGCCACGTCGTCGGGCTCGCGTGGCATTTACGGCGCGATCTCCACCGGCGAATGGGGCCTCAAGCGCAAATGCGCCGTCGCCTATACCGACAAGGGAACCGGTGCCGGCCCGCACGACCTGGCGACCGATACCGTGCCGCTGCAGGACGGCACGCGCACCACGCGCGCGGCTGCTGGCAGCAAGGCGCAATTCGCCGCGCCGCTGACCGACACCCAGCTTGCCGCGTTCAACCTTGCGACGCCAAACCGGCTGGCATTCAAGCATGCACATTCACAGCGCAACCCTGAGAAGGATTGGGGCCGCTTCACGCTGCAAGCCGTGCAGTTTGCGTTCTGGGCGATCAATGACAAGCTCAGCGGCGGCAGCGCGCCTAATGGCAGCGCGCTGGCGGTGCGCCCCGACAACACCATCGTCATTGCCTCCAGCGTGTCCAATGGCGGTGGCGCGGCCATTGCGGCAGCCGAGCAGGACACCACGCACCTGATCGACGGCGTGGCCGTGGGCGAGCCTGGGCTGAACCTGCCGGCATCGGCCAACGTACAGGTGCAACGTGGTGGCGTGACGCTGCCCGTCACTGGCAAGCCGCTGTTCGACTACGTGAGCTATGCCAACGCGTTCCGTCTGTGCGCCGCGTTGTCGTCCAGCGTGTCGGGCGCACCCACGCAGTCGTTCTTTGCGGGCAATATTGGCTGGCCGGCCAGCGTGCAAGCCAACCGCTGTGCAGCACTGCACGCCAATGGCCTGCTGTCGTCCACCACCACCGCCGCGCAAGCAGACGAAGCGTTGCAGAAGATGCGCACCTACGGTTGGGAACCCGAATCGGATCTCGTGCACGCTTCGATGGCGTATTTCGAGATTGATCCGTCGGTCGCGACCACCTTCGGCAACGCGTTGGCGCGCGCCAGCGTGCTCGATAACCTGTGCAACTTCAGTTTTGCCGCGGTGGATACCTCGTTTCACCCGACTACGGTCAACGCCACGGCTCTTGCGCAACTTGCTTCCACCGGCAACGGCATTCCGCCCACCACCGGTGTCCAGTTGATCAACAACCTTGCACAGGGCGGTGCCACGCAGAGCAAACAATCAGTCGATTCCTCAGGTACGCAGGCGGCCAACCTGGACGGCGCGCTGTGCTTGCGCAAGCTGTTGACCGGTGCAGATGCTGCTTCGCAAGCGCTGCAGCTTGGCATTTCGCAGACATTGCGTACCGGCAACCTGGGCGGCAGGCCAGCCCTGATCGTGCAGGGCCGCAACGACGCGCTGCTACCGGTCAATCACGGCGCGCGGCCTTACCTCGGCCTCAATGCGCAGGTTGATACGAGCAGCAAGCTGTCGTATATCGAGGTGACCAACGCGCAGCACTTCGATGGCTTTATCGACCTCGTGCCCGGTTACGACACCCTGTTCGTGCCGCTGGTGCTGTATGAGCAGCGCGCGCTGGATGCGGTGTACGCCAACCTGAAGAACGGCACGCCGCTGCCGCCCTCGCAGGTGGTGCGTACGACGCCGCGTGGAGGTACGGCGGGCTCGGCACCGGCCATTGCGGCCACCAATGTGCCGAACTTCACGAATACGCCCGCAGTAGCCGACCGTATCTCAGTCAGTGTCTCGGGTGGGGTAGCAACTGTGTCTGTGCCCAACTGAGCCCGATCCGACGCAGGGCGCTCCATTGCGGAGGCCGCCCTGATGCTGCCCTGAGCGCTGGATACACCTGCGCTTAGGGCACTTCCCCACCGATTTTTCAACTCTGATCCATGCGGTATCCCGCACGCTCATATGCTGAAACATGAATCATGTGTCATATCAAAAGCGTGCTACCGCGACGCGATTGAGTGGTACCCCGCCGCACGTCGGTTGTCGTTGCAGTGAAGGCAGCAAAGCAATCCCACCTCAATAGGAGAGAGACACCATGAAACACCCATACGGATATCGATGGCATTGGCTTTACGCGCTGGTCGTCACATTGATGACCGCGCTGGCAACGTTCTCGGCCCATGCGGCGGTCACCGCCGGGCCCGGCGCGTGGAGCAGCCAGCAAACCTGGGCTGCAGACACGGTCAACGGCGGCAACCTGACCGGCTATTTCTATTGGCCCGCCAGCCAGCCGACCACACCCAACGGCAAACGCGCCTTGGTGCTGGTGCTGCATGGTTGCCTGCAAACGGCGTCCGGTGACGTGATCGACAACGCCAACGGTGCCGGCTTCAACTGGAAGACCATTGCCGAGCAATATGGCGCAGTCGTCCTGGCGCCCAATGCGACCGGCAACGTCTACAGCAACCACTGCTGGGACTACGCCAACACGTCGCCCAGCCGCACGAGCGGGCATGTGGGCGTGCTGCTCGACTTGGTCAACCGCTTCGTCACCAACTCGCAATACGCGATCGACCCGAACCAGGTGTACGTGGCCGGCCTGTCCTCCGGCGGTGGCATGACCATGGTGCTGGGCTGTATCGCGCCGGACATCTTTGCGGGCATCGGCATCAACGCTGGCCCGCCGCCGGGCACTACCACGTCGCAGATCGGTGTCGTACCGTCCGGCTATACCGCGACCACGGCGGCCAACAACTGCAAGGCATGGGCGGGCTCGAACGCGAGCAGCTTCAATACGCAGATCGCCGGCGCCGTGTGGGGGACGTCGGACTACACCGTGGCGCAGGCGTACGGCCCGATGGACACCGCAGCATTCCGTCAGATCTACGGCGGCACCTTCACGCAGGGCGCACAGGTGTCGATCTCGGGTGGTGGCACCAACACGCCTTACACCGATAGCAACGGCAAGCTTCGCACGCATGAGATTTCGGTCTCCGGCATGGCGCACGCCTGGCCGGCTGGTACCGGTGGCGACAACACCAACTACGTTGATGCCACGCATATCAACTACCCGGCGTTTGTCATGGACTACTGGGTGAAGAACAACCTGCGTGCGGGCAGTGGGCCGGTGCAGTCGGGCGGCACGCCCACCGGGCTGACGGTGACGGGCACCACCACCACGAGCGTTTCACTGTCGTGGAATGCGGTAACCAACGCGACCAGCTACAACGTCTACCGCAACGGCAGCAAGGTTGGGTCATCCACATCCACGACCTATACCGACACCGGCCTGATTGCTGGTACCACCTACAGCTACACCGTAACCGAGATCGACCCGACGGCAGGTGAAAGCGCGCAGTCGTCCGCGGTGTCAGCCAAGACGCAATCGAGCTTTGCCTGCACGGCCACCACGGCCAGCAATTACGCACACGTGCAGGCTGGTCGAGCGCACGACAGCGGCGGCATCGCCTATGCCAACGGCTCCAACCAAAGCATGGGTCTGGACAACGTGTTCTATACGAACACACTTGCGCAGACAGCAGCCGGCTACTACGTCATCGGCAACTGCCCGTAAGCCAGCGCCGATGTGGCCGCCGCGGCCCCACTAGGCAGACCGGTCCCAAGTGTGTTCAGCCATGGCTGAATGGAATTGGGGCCGGCGCCATTCCACGCTTAAGTTGGACCGTACAGACGCCGATGCCAGCCTTCGACTATCAGACCCTCTTCCGGCGCGCCCCGGTGGGCATGGTGATGTCCCGGGAGCGCGCATCGCACCGATCATGAACGCACGGGGCAACCGGCAGCACACTCCACGAGATTCCGCTACACTAATAATTGACGCATCAATCATTGATGTATCATTTGTCTTGTCCATCTTCCATCATGGCCGTCCACACCGCGCTACCGCACTCCCATACCCAAGTCTTGCCGTTCAAGGAATCGCTGCTGGCGATGATCGGCATCTGCTTCGTCGTCGTGCTGGTAGCGCTGGATCAGACTGTGGTCGGTACCGCACTTCCGACAGTGGTGGCAGAGCTCAAGGGCTTTGAGCTGTATGCGTGGGTGGCAACGTCGTATCTGTTGACCTCCGTGGTGACGGTGCCGATCTTCGGCCGACTTGGAGACTTCTACGGTCGCAAGCCGTTTGTGATTGCGTCCATCGTGGTGTTCACGCTGGCCTCCATCATGTGCGGCATGGCGGGCAGCATGAGCTTCCTGGTGTGGTCGCGTGCGCTGCAGGGCATTGGCGGCGGCATGCTGGTCGGCACGGCCTACGCATGCATTCCCGACTTGTTTCCCGATGCACGTGTACGTTTGCGCTGGCAGGTGATGCTGAGTGCCTCGTTCGGTATCGCCAACGCCATCGGCCCGACACTGGGCGGGTGGATGACGCAGGCGTTCGGTTGGCGCTCGGTGTTCTACGTGAACATTCCGTTTGGTGTGCTGAGCCTGTGGTTTGCGTGGCGCTTTCTGCCGCACCTGCGCCAGAACGTGCACACGGGGCGCATTCGCTTGGACTGGCAGGGCGCGGCGCTGATTACCGCGGCGCTGGGGGCGCTGCAGTTCTTTGTCGAGCTGCTTCCGCGGCAAGGCCTATCGCTGCCATTGCTGGGCTGGCTGGTGCTGTCGGTGGCGGCGTTCGTGGGGCTGTGGTGGTGGGAGCAACGCGCCGAACAGCCGCTGCTGCCGTTCGACATGCTGCGCAACCCCGCTCTGGCCACGCTGTTCGTGCTGGCCATGCTGTCGGGCTTCTCCATGTTTGCGGTGCTGTTCTATGCACCGCTGCTGTTCCAGGGTGGTTTCGGCATGTCGCCGCAGGAGGCGGGGCTGGTCATCACACCGCTGGTGGTGTGCATCACGCTGGGCAGCATCATCAATGGGCGCATCGTTACGCGTATTCCCAATCCGAATGCCATGCTGTATGCCGGGTTTGCGCTGTTCACGCTGGCGCTGGCGGGCATGGCGGTGTCGTCCAAGACAATGCCGCATGTGGTGCTGGCCGGGTTGATGTTGCTGGCAGGCCTGGGGCTTGGTTTCGTGCTGCCCAACCTGACCGTGTTTGCCCAGCAGACCGCTGGGCGGGCGCATCTGGGCATTGCCACGGCGCTGCTGCAGTCGCTGCGCATGGTGGGTGGCATGGTGGGCACGGCGCTGGTGGGTACGATGGTCAGCGAGCGCTATGCCTCCGGCGTAGGTGACGCTTTGCGCGCAGACAACGCCACCCAATGGCTGCACAAGCTGGCTGACCCGGAAATCCTGATCGACCACGACGCACAAACTGCCTTGCTCACGCAGATGCACGCTGCGGGCCATGATGGCGCGGCACTGCTGGAAGCCGCACGGCATGTGCTGGTGGGCGCAATCCATATTGGCCTGATCGCCGCGACGGTGGTGGCGGCCATTGGCCTGTGGCGCGTACGCCGGGTGCCACCGGTGGTGCTGCATCACGTGGAACCCGTGCAACACACGGAATAAGAGCCGCTAACAAAACCGCCCTGGCGTCGTTGCGTCTCCTTGCCGTACTACTTGTACTGTCTGCGTCGGCACGCCTAGCCAGGACAGTTTTGTTAGCGGCTCTAAGGCGTTTGTACGCAGCTTGTGCCACTTAGCGGTTACGATGCGCGCATTCCCGCAATTTCATGCCTGATCGATGACCTCTGAACGCGAACGCTTCGCCGTCATGCACCAGTTTGGCCGCACCTACCGTGCATTCATGGCTGCCTTCGAGGCGCATGTCGGCCAGCCGATGCCGCGCTGGCGCATCCTGCTCGCGCTGCACGACAACACGGGCGGCGGCCTTGCCCAGAAGCAGCTTGCCGAGCGTCTGCAGATGGACCCCGGCGCGCTCACCCGTCAGCTCAAGGTGCTTGACCAGCTCGGCTGGATCGAACGCACCACCGACGCACGGGACAACCGCCTGACCAACGTGTCGCTCTCGGACGCTGGCGTGGCCGTCGTGCTCGAATGCATGCCGCGCCGCATCGCCTTCATCAATGCCACGCTGGACGGGCTGCCCGATGATCTCGTCCATGCGCTGTCTGAAGCGCTGGCGCAGATCGAGACGCGCCTGGCCGATGTGCCCATGCTGTCCAGCGAGACAGGCACCAAGAACGCCGCTCAGCCCGAAGAACGCTAAAGCGTTCGGACTGCGCCCGGAGACACGCCATGCCCATGGTGATCAACAGCGCGTTGTACCGCAACGGTAAGCGCGAACGCGACCTCTCGGTCGAAGACATCAGCGACGTCCTGCACACGCCCGGCTCCTTTGTCTGGCTCGGCCTGCATGAGCCGGACAACGCCATGCTCAAGCAAGTGCAGGAGGAGTTTGCCCTGCACGACCTCGCCATTGAAGATGCGCGCAACGCCCACCAGCGCCCCAAGCTGGAGGTGTATGGCGACACGCTGTTCATCGTGCTGAATACCGCGCAGATGGAAAACGGCAACGTCGTCTTTGGCGAGACGCACGTGTTTGTCGGCAAGGACTTTCTCGTCTCTGTGCGGCACGGGCCGTCGGCGTCGTATTCCCCCGTGCGCGAGCGCTGTGAGCGCACGCCGCAGCTGCTGGCCAAGGGCGCACCGTTTGCGCTGTATGCGGTGATGGACTTTGTGGTCGACAACTACCAGCCCGTGCTCGAGCGCATGCAGGAGGAGTTCGAGCACATCGAGAGCCAGATCTTTGGCGACACGTTTGACCGCGCGGCCATCGAGCGGCTCTACACGCTCAAGCGCCAGCTTCTACGCCTGCGCGGCGCAGCCCTGCCAGTAGAAGACATTGCCGGCCAGCTCGTGCGCCTGCATGAAGACGTGGTGCCCAAGGAGCTGCGCGCGTACTTTCGCGACATTGCCGATCATGCGCACCGCGTGGTGGGCGCGCTCGACGTGATTCGCGAAATGCTGACGACGGCCATCTCCGTGAACGTGGCGCTGGTGTCCGTCACGCAGAACGATATCGTCAAGCGGCTGGCGGGGTGGGGCGCTATTCTCGCTATTCCGACCGTGGTGTTCAGCAACTACGGCATGAACTTCAAGGGCATGCCGGAGCTGGAGCACCCAGCCGGCTATCCCATCGTGCTGGCGTGCACGGCCACGGCGTGCGTGTGGCTGTATCGCAAGCTGCGCAAATCAGGCTGGATCTAGGAGACGCGAAATGACGAAGGCGCGCTGCTGCTGGGCGGGTGAAGACCCGCAGATGATCGCGTATCACGACACCGAGTGGGGCGTGCCCTCGCATGATGATCGTCACCTCTACGAGATGCTCATCCTGGAGGGCGCGCAGGCCGGGTTGTCGTGGCAGACCATCCTGCGCAAGCGGGCACGCTACCAGGAGGTGTTCGAGGGGTTTGACGCGGCACGCGTGGCGCGCTTCACGCCGGCGCGCATCGAAAAGCTGCTGGCCGATCCCGGCATCGTGCGTAACCGTGCCAAGGTGGAAGGCGCCGTCATCAACGCGCGCAAGGTGCTGGAGTTGCAGGAAGAAGTGGGTTCGCTCGATGCCTTCCTGTGGGCCTTCGTCGATGGAAAAACCATCGTCAACCGCTGGAACAGCTACCGCGATGCACCCACCGCCACCGATGCGTCCAAGGCGATGAGCAAGGCGCTGGTCAAGCGCGGTTTCAAGTTCGTGGGCCCTACCATCTGCTACGCCTTCATGCAGGCAACCGGCATGGTCGATGATCACGAAGCTGGCTGCTTTTGCGCGGCCAAGCGCTAGCGACGGCGAACGCATCGACCGGGCTTAGCTGCAGAGCTTTGTCAGTTCTGCAAGGTCTCCGAGGCTGGCCAACTGTTGCACCTTGCGCGTGATCGCGTGTGCACTGCAGTTGTATGGCGATCCGCGCAGCCATACTGACGGCGCCGTGTAGCCCAGGTTCAGATTCCCACCCGGAACATGCTGCCAGTTGGGTTTTGCCATGGCGGCTTCGAGATCGCGCCGGCCTGTCGTGTATTCCAGCATCGGCAGCTTCACGCGGGGCAGTCTGGACTTCGAGCGAGGTCTCGGACAGCATGCCGCGCACCTCCTTTATGCGCTGCTCACGCAGAAAATCGAACACCGTCACACGCAGGTCCGGCTGCGCGCTCTGCGCCTTCTGGACGGCATCGCGGCCATCCATGGCGATATAGCTGCAGCAGCCCCGCGACCGGAGAACATCCACCAACAGCATATGGCCCGCTTTCACGTCATCAACGACAAGGATGCGCTGGCCACGCAGCGGATCCGGAATCGAGAGAAGTCGGGTTGCTTGTGATGGTGCGCGATTGGCGCATGCGAGAAGCGGTTCAGCACGCGAAACCGGCAGCAGGCGTACCCCACCTTCGTTGGGGGCGCCAGTGGCGCTCTCTCCTAAACGACGACTCGCCAGAAATATTTTTCCTTGCGGCAAAGCAGTTCAGCGCTCACGCAAAAGCCCCGCCCGTCTATCGGCCAAGGCGCACAGTAAATTGCAGCCCGGTTCTGCGTGTGCAGGGGGCGATTGCAACGGGCAACGCACGCACGCAAGGCGCGGAGGCGGTGCAGAGTCTGTGCTCCGTCTCGCAAACAACCAGTATTCACGGGGCAGTCAGCATGAAAAAAATACCGCATACACGTTCCGCTCGCTCGGGCTTCTGGCCGGCGTTTCATCCCTCTTCATTCTTGCCGCATGCGGCGGTGGAGATGACAGTACGCCGACCACCACCGCCTCGACGCCGCCGTCCACGAGCCCGACCACGCCAACAAGTCCGACAACGCCCACCACGCCCGCAGCGACCTATGCCATTACCGGAACAGTGTCCGGTCTGGGTGCCGGTGTGCAGGTCACGCTCTTGAACAATGGTGGCGATACACTTACTGTCAACGCCAACGGTACGTTCAGCTTCCCGACGCACCTGCTGTCAGGCAAAGGCTACAGTGTGAGCATCGGTATGCCGCCTGCCGGGCAGAATTGCAAGGTCTCAAGTGGTTCCGGCACGGTGGGCGCCAGCGATGTGACAGGCATTGCCATTGCGTGCTCGCGAAGTGCATATGCCTATGTGACAAATTTCAGCTCGAATAGCGTCTCGCAGTACACCATCGGCGCCGACGGCTCGCTCACGGCCATGGCAACAGCGGCCGTCAATGCTGGGTCCAATCCTGTTGGTGTCGCGGTCGATCCTTCGGGCAGATTTGCCTATGTGGCAAACAACGGCTCGAACAACGTCTCGCAATACACCATCGGCCCTGACGGTTCGCTCACTCCGATGGCAACCGCGAGCGTTGCCTCGGGGGGCGGTGCGAATTTTGTCGCAATCGCCCCGTCCGGCAAGTATGCCTACGTGGCAGCTGCGAACACGACTGCCGTCTGGCAATACACCGTCGGCGCTAACGGTTCGCTCACACCCATGGCAACGGCTTCCGTCCCTGCAGGGAGCGGAGGGTCTTCCCTTGCGATTCACCCCTCGGGCAAGTACGTCTACGTGCCAAACTACTACGTGGGCACGGTTTCGCAATACACGGTTGGTGCCGATGGCTCGCTCACACCCATGGCAACGGCCGCTGTCAATGCAGGCAACGGCGACTACTCCGTCACTGTCGACCCGTCTGGCAAGTATGCCTACGTGGCCAACCGGAACAGCAACAATGTCTCGCAGTACACGATCGGCGCCGACGGTTCGCTCTCGCCCATGGCAACGGCCACCGTTGCTGCAGGAGCGGAAGCCAATGGTGTCGCAGTCGACCCCTCGGGCAAATATGCCTACGTGGCAAACTACGGTGCCAGCACCATTTCGCAATACACGATCGGCGCAGATGGCTCGCTGACACCGATGGCAACAGCCACCGTCAATGCGGGCAACTCGCCTTGGAGTGTCGCAGTCGATGTCTCTGGCAAGTATGTCTATGCGACGAACCGGGGCAGCAAAACCGTGTCGCAATACGCCATCGGCGCCAACGGCGCGCTCACGCCATTGACATCAGCCCCCCCCGGCACGGGAAACACGCCTTTCTCGCTAACGACGACGTACGCTGCAGTGCTGCAGTAACAGGTTGCTGAAATACGCCTTGCCGATCCGCACGGAACCCTATCTGCATGGGTTGCATGCGGATCATCGCTGGCGTGCGAGTGCATTGCGCCGATAACCGGGCAGGCTGCTTCCGTGCCGGCAAGGCCCAGTAACTACTTGGCAGCAACCGGCTTGAGCTGCATGACCCAGTGCGCAAAGCGGTCGGCCTCTTCCGGTGTGATCGCATTCGGTGGCATGGTGCCTGCGCCCCATTTGCCGCTGCTGCCTTCCAGCATGCTCTTCTTCAGTTTGGCAATCGCGTCCGGATCATTCTTGTAGCGCTCGGCAATCGAGCGGAACGGCGGGCCGACTTTGGTCGTGTCCATCGTGTGGCACGCACGGCAGGTGTCTTCGTGAGAAGAAGAGGCGGCGTGCCCGGGCACAACCAGCATGCCGGACAACGCCGCAAACATGGAGAGCACTGCCGATTTCATCAACGTCATGGAATTCAGTTCTGTTCTTGTACGGGCGCCTGCTGCAAGCCTGCACAGGCGGGCGCCGCGATTTGGCTGTGTACTGCTACACGTGATTAACGACGCGGCCAGGGCTTGCTCGGCGCGCCCAACACTGGCTCACCCAGCAGCGGCGTCGACAGGGCGTAGGCGCCATCTTCGGTAAAGGCCCAGATGATGTTGCGGTCGTACTCGGTGTAGATCGCAAACACACCCTTGCCCAGCGTGTACGACGGCAGTTGCGTTTCGTCCGCCAGCGCGGGGATGAAGTAGCCCGCGATGGACGGATGCGCCGGGTCTTTCACGTCATAGATCTGCACGCCCGCGTTGTAGAACGAGTACGGCACGATGCCCTGTTTCCAGCCGCCCGGCTGGCCGATGGCGTTGGCACGCTTAGGGCCGTAGTTGCCACCGCGTTGGCAGAAGTGGGTGAACGGCGCGCCCGGCGGAATCTCCGGTTCCGGCAGCTTGGTCGCGATCTTCAGATGCTTCGGATCACGCGCATCGACCACGAAGATGTCCTTGTAAGGCTCATAGCAATCGCGGTTCATCGGGTAGCCGTTGGTGAACACGTAGCCGGTGCGCGCGTACTGGCTCACGTCGGCGTTGTCGTATTCGGTACCGGCAAAGCTCGGCGGCGTGTTCACGTTGCTGAGCATCTTCGGCTTGGCCGGGTCCGACAGGTCGAACGAGTACAGCCCCAGACCACCCATCGCGCCAAAGCCGATCTTGCCGCCGGCTTCCAGCGGCTTGGGCAGGAAGATCGGGTTGCGAGAGCCCATCCACGATGTGCGGTTGCCCGCGCGGGGGTTCATCAGATACGACTGCTCGTGCTCGGCATTGCCCAGGATCTGGCCCGGCACGGCAATCTGCGAGACGAACTTCGGATCGGCAGGATCGGACATGTCCCACACCTGGTAGCCCGGCGAGTACAGATAGTTCGGGTACTCGGTCAGCGCGTAGCTGTCGTTGGGCGCGGAAGACAGGATCATGTACTTGCCGCCGTAGTACTCGGGCGCGTCCAGCGAGCCTGAACCCTGCTGCTGACCGATCGGCGCATCGGGGTGCTGGTAGTCGGTGGTGCGGGTGGCGATCAGCTTCCACTGATCCGGCAGCGGGCCGTCCATCTCGAACACCTTGAAGCCCTTGAGCGAGTTGTAGTTGCGCTGGGCGGCCACCTTGTCGGGCTGATCGATCTTCTCGGTCATCAGCCCGTAGCGGCCGATTTCGAACGAGGCAACCAGCACCGGCTTGCCGAGCTTCTTGCTCCACGCAATCGTGGCGCCGCCCAGGTAGTCCTGCACGGTGTTCGGGTCGTACTTTTCGCTCGAACCTTTCGGGCCCCACACGCCGCCCTTGGAGAACACGACCTTGCCGTTGGCCGGATCGGTCACGTCCATGATGCGCAGGTAGTCGCGGTCGTGGATGTACAGGTAGCGCTTGCCCTGGAAGTCGGCGATGTTGTTCCACGCATGGAAGGGCGAATCGACACCCGGATAGAACGCCAGCACCTTGACGTTCTTGGCGTAGACGTTCTTGTCCCACGCGGTCATCTCACCGGGGAAGCGCTTGCCTTCATGCACTTCCGGCGTGGCCTTCGGCCAGATGAACTTGCCGGTGGCCGGGTCCATGCCGTAGTCGACGCCGGCCTTGAGCGGCGCGGGTTTGCGGTCGGGCGTCAGGCGCAGCCAGTCGGCCAGGTACGGGTCTTTCACGTTGGGCGTGCCTGGCGTACCGGACGGTGCCACTGCCGGTGCCTGGCTGGCGGCCGCCTCACCCGTGGGGGCGGGGCCAGACGCCGTCGCCAGCGACGATGCCGTGGCGAGAATGAACGCGAGCGTCGCGCCCTGGGTCAGGGCGGTTTTCAGACGCTGATGTCGCGATCGAAGCATGGGGTTCCTCCTTGGAATGAAGACGGATCAGAATGCGTGGCGGATGCCGATCTGGTAGCCGGTCGGGCTCTGGCCAGCGTTCGGGTAGGCCTGCCACGTCACCGGGTACGGGATCGATACGTTGTTCTTCAGCTTGATGTGCGCCACGGTCGCGTACAGGTCAGTCCGCTTGGACAGCCCGTAGATGTAACCCGCCACAAAGCCGACAGCGTTGGAGATCTTGGTGTTGTTGTCGTCGTGACGATACACGGCGCTGGCGTAGAGGCGGTTGTGGCCATCGATGTTCCAGCGCGCACCGAGCTGTGCATCCCAGCCGCGCGAGTTGAACGCGACGTACGGCGGGTAGGCGTAGTAACCGTTGTACGTGTGGAAGATGGCCGTGGGCTCGAAGCCGCCGATCTTGTAGACAGCCGAGAAGTAGTTGTCGCGCGACGAGTTGATGCGTGCGCTGTTGAAGATGTCGCGCGTGTACTGCAGCTCGCTCACGGCACCCAGGAAGATCGGGCCGTTGCGGTATTCCAGGCTCGTGCTCAGGAAGCGCCCGGCGCGCGTGGTGTCTTCCAGGCCGGTGGCATACATGACGCGGCCGGTGAAGTTGTAGAAGGTGGGTGTCTTGTACTGGATGGCATTGTCCACGCGGTACGAGGCGTAGAAGAACTCCATGTTGTTGACCATGCTGAAGTCGGCCGCCCAGCTCGGGTCGGCATAGCCGGCAATCCAGTACGACGGCGTGAACTGGCGGCCGAGTGTGACTTCGCCCAAGGTGTCGCTCTTGAGACCCACGAAGGATTGACGGAACTGCGTCGATTGCTTGCCGTCATTGGCGGTGAACATCGGCTCGACCGTGAACACGGCCTTGTTGCCGTCGCCCAGATCTTCCACGCCGCTGATGTTGAAGCGCGAGTTGTTCAGGCCGCCGCTGGACATGCGCGTCAAGGTGCCGTTGCCGGAAGAGGTCAGGTGCTCGATGTTCATGTCGACGTAGCCGGACAGCCAGACACGCGAGTCAGCCTGCGCAGAGGCGCACACGCACAGCAGGGCGCCGGCGGCGATGAGGTTCCTTTTCATTGGGTCTCCGAGTTTTTGTGTATTTGCTGCAGGGAGGGCAGCGCACGCTGCGGCAGATCGTGGTGTCCGCTTTTCGCTCGCATGGCTGGGCTGAACGGCCCTTCCTGTCTGTATTTACGTTCTTGTGTATACACAGACGTAAAAAATTATACGTAGAGAAGCATTTGAATTAAGAGCACTATTTTTTTATACAAAACGACGGTTTGGTTATAGCGGGTTGACCCGAATAGCCACGATGCATCAGAACAGGTGCCGGATACCGACGGCATAGGTCATGGCTGCGCCATAGCCGCTCTGGCGGTCGTAGACCGTAAGGGCATAGACATCCGTGCGTTTGGAGAGGGCGTAATCGAGCCCTGCCGCGCCGGTGTTGCGGGCGCTGGCAACGTTGCGTGGCGCAGTCCGGCGCGTGTATGCCCATTCGCCCAGCAGCGACAGCTGTGCGGTAAGCGGCACGGAAAGCCCAGCCTGGTACGTGTGCGAGCCGATGCCTGTTGTATTTGTGCGCGTGCCCTGTATGGCGCCGTACAGCTTCAACCAGGCAAAGTCATAGGTTGCCCCGGCAAGGTAGGCGTCCTGGCTGGGCGCCGCCGCCCCTGTAACGATGCGGTTGCGTTGCACGGTTGCGACGGCGGTGAACGGGCCTGCTGTGTAGTGCAACGACGCGGCAGCGTTGTACACGCCCGATGCCCCCGCCATGCCACCCGGCGCATACACGGCGGTGGCCTTCAGCCCATTCAGGTTGGGGCTGCTGTATTGAATGCCGTCGTTCCAGACCGTATCGCCTGCAATGGCGCCGCCGTATGAGGTGACGAATGTTTGCATCACCAAGGGCGAGAACAGGATGGACGCCTGGAACGGGTTGACCGCTTGTTCGCCCAGATACATCAGGTTGGTGTGCCTGCCGAACGTCAGCTTGCCGAAATCGCCCTCCAGACCGACGTAACTGTTGCGGCCCCAGAACGGGTCAGCCGATGTGCGGCCCGTGCCGCCGGTATCCGGCTGGAAGAAGCTTTCCAGCACGGCGATGGCGCGGGTGCCGCCGCCCAGGTCTTCGGTGGTCTTGATGCCCCAATAGGGTGCGGTCAGCCCCGGGGCTTGCTGCATGAGCGTTGCGGGCGGGCCGCCGCTGCGTTTTGAACTCGCCATGTCGAGCCCGACCAGGCCGTACAACGTGACAGGGGTCTGCGCCCAGGCGCAGTGCGACACCGACAGGCCGGCCACGCAAAGGGCCAGCGCCGGCAACGAGCGAACGTGCATGAAGATCCCCCAAGGGTTTGGGAGTGGGCGGAAAGACGCGGCAGACGTTGTGTCGGCCGCGCCGGCGGGTTTCAAGCAGTGGGTACTGCGAGGTCCACGCGGGTGCGCGCGAAGTGCTGCGACAAACTGGCGAGCAGTGCATCCCGCTGCGCCAGCCACGACGCGGGCGAGCGGCCAGCCATGTGCGGCGTGATCAGAACATCGCGGTGGCCGAAGAGCGCGGCCGGTACTTCGGGCTCGTTCTCGATCACGTCGAGCCCGGCGCCGGCAATCTCGCCCGCATCCAACGCATCGAGCAGCGCGCCGGTATCCAGCACCGAGCCGCGCGACACGTTGACGACGTAGCCCGACTTGCCGAGCGCCTGGAGCACGGCGCGATCGATCAGATGCCGTGTTTCCGGACCGCCGTTGCATGCGATGACCAGAAAGTCGCTCGCTGCAGCCAGCGCTTCCGGGCTGGCGTAGTAGCGGCCCGGCGCATCGTCTTGCGCGCGACGGCCGTGATAGCCGATCGTCATCGCAAAGCCTTGCGCGCGGGCAGCAATCAACCGGCCGATACGGCCCATGCCAACGATGCCGAGCGTTGCCCCCGTCAACGTCGGCCGGGCCTGGCGTGATTGCTGCCATCGCCCTTGCTGCACGGCGGCGGTGAGCGGTGCATAGCCGCGCGCCAGTGCCAGCAGCATGCCGAACGCGTGGTCGGCCACGGTATCGGCATTGGTGCCCGGCGCATGCGTGACCACGATGCCGCGTCGCGTTGCCGCTGCCACGTCGACGTTTTCATAGCCCGCACCAAACGCGCAGATGATCTCCAACGCCGGCAACCGCGCCATCTGCGCATCGGACAACCCCGTTGAGCCGTTGGTGACAACGGCCCGGATCAGTGCGGCGTCCGGCACGTCGTGAGGCATGCCGTCTGGGTAATGGTGCAGCGTGTACTGCTTGCGCAGCGCATCGAGCGTCGATTCCGGCAGCGCAATCAGCGCGAGCACCGCGGGCGGTGCATGGGTGCTCATGACTGCGTGGGCGCGACTTCTTTCACTGCGCCTTTCCAGCCGTTCTCCGTGATGTCGAAGACCGTGCCATCGGGCATGCGGTACTTCACCTCGTAGAACACGTTCGGGTCTTTTTCGTGGCGCCCCGTCAGGTAGGTGCCGCCCGCGGCGACGACGCGCGCTGCGGTCTCTTCCACGCTGTCGACCCACATGCCGAAGTGGATCACGCCGCGCACATCCTTCAGGCCTGCGTAGCCCGGCACGGTCTCGTCCTTGAAGTTGAGGAGCGCGACGTTCATCGTGCCGTCCGTCATATAGATGCCGCGCATGGCATTGCCCGCGCGGCGCATGCCGAAGGCTTTCTCAAAGAATTGGGCGGCGGCTTCCGGGTCCTCAACGGAAAGCGCGATGTGGCGGAGTTTGTCCATGGTGTGTCCTCAAAGCGTGGCGGCGTGTGCCGTGATGGAAGGTGGGCACGACTGTGCCGCAAGTTCCCTGGAGGCTTCACTAGGTATACTACTTATACGTTGTGTATACACAAAGATGAATTTATATACCAGAATAGCTTCCAGTCGCCGTCCGATGGAGTTGGAGCCGGTGTGCTTCGTCTCGGACCTTGTTTTCGGGCGCTACGCAGGAGGCTGTAGATGCAAGTTTTGCAGGAACCGCTCGGCAATCTTTCCGCCGAGCTGAGGCAGCGCTTTGCGCAGATCGGCGCCGTATGGGGACGCGACATCAATGCGCACCGCGATCTGGTGGTCAATGCGTATACCCCGTTGGTGGCGACTGCTGCCAATGACGTGGCCGATGGATGCGAAGTCCAGCGCGAGGTGTCATACGGGCCGCATGAGCGCCAGCGCCTGGATGTGTTCGTCCACACCGCAACGCGTGAGGCCGGTTCGGCCGATGTGGTGGTGTTCGTGCACGGTGGCGCGTTCCTGCGCGGCAGCAAGAGCTTCAACGGGCTGATTTACGACAACGTGTCGCGCTGGTTTGCGCGGCAGGGGTGCGTGGCGGTCAACGTGGAATACCGGCTCGCACCACAGGCACCGTATCCCGCCGGTGCCGAGGACGTGGCCGCCGCACTCGATTGGGTGCGCACGCATGCCGTAGAACTGGGCGGCAGTCCACAGCGGATCTTTCTGGTGGGCCATTCGGCGGGTGGGGCGCATGTCGCCACGTATCTCGCCGATCCGGCATTGGCCGCGCGGCGCAGCACGCCCGTCGCAGGCGCGGTGCTGATCAGCGCCCGCGTGGTTGCCGACGTACTGCCCGACAACCCCAACGCCGCTGGCGTGCGCGCGTATTTCGGGGATGACGCCGCGTTGTACGCAGAGCGCTCACCGCTGACCCACGCAGAACACATCGACGTGCCGCTGATGGTGGTCGTGGCCGAGCACGAGAACCCGTACCTCGACGCCTATGGCGCGGCGTTCTTCGAGCGCGTGGCCCAGGCACGCCAGCGCACTGGTCGCCCCGCACGGGCGCCGCGCTTCGTGCAGATGCTCCGGCACAACCACACCTCGGTGGTCGCGCATTTCGATTCCGGCGAGACGCTGCTTGGCGACGCGATGCGCGACTTCTTCCGCGCGTGACGGCTCGCCGTTCCGCTCATCGCTTATCCCCATAGGAGACCCGCATGTCCGCATTTGGCAAGCCGCGCGTATTCGTGCCTGTCGTCACGCCGTTTCGCTCTGACCTGAGTGTCGATACACCGCGCTTTGTCGCGTTCTGCCGCTGGCTGGTTGGGCAGGGCGCAGGCTTGGCCGTGTTCGGCACCAACAGCGAGGCGAATTCGCTGAGCCTGGCCGAACGCCGTGCCGTGCTGGACGCCGTGTTTGCCGCCGACATCGACCGCGCGCAACTGCTGCCTGGCGCCGGTGCCTGCGCGCTGACGGAGGCGATCGAGTTGACGCGCCACGCGGTGGCTGGCCGCTGCGCGGGCGTGCTCATGCTGCCGCCGTTCTACTACCAGGGCGTAAGCGACGACGGCCTGTTTGCGTACTACTCCGAGGTCATCCAGGCCGTGGGGTCGGACGCACTGCGCGTGCTGCTGTATCACATCCCGCAATTCACGGGCGTGCCGATCTCGCACGCGCTGATCGAGCGATTGATTGCTGCGTATCCGAACACCGTGGTCGGCATCAAGGACAGCTCAGGCGATTGGGCGAATACCGAGGCGATGCTCAAGCGCTTTCCCGGGTTTGCCGTGTTTCCGGCATCTGAAGCGTTGCTGGGCAAAGCGCTGCCGCTGGGCGCGGCGGGCTGCATCTCTGCCACGGCCAACCTGCAGCCGCATGCGATTGCCCGCCTGTTGGCGGCAACCACGGCCGAGGACCGTGCAGTCTGGGAAGCAAAGGTGACGGGGTTGCGCACGGTCGTGCAGGCGCTGCCGATGATCCCGGCGCTCAAGGCCGTGGTGGGACACCACATGCAGCACGCCGGCTGGAGCCGCGTGCGCCCGCCCTTGACGGCGTTCAACGCAGAGCAGGCGAATGCGCTGCTCGCGCAGCTCGATGCATTGGGGTTCTCGATGCCGCCGGTCGATCAGGTGGCGGCATGAGCGTGTGGTTTGTGCCGGAAGAGGCGTCAGGCGCTGGCGCGGTTCGCGTGCTGCTGCTTCTTCAGGCGGCCCAGCACGACGATCGACAGGCGCGCCGTGTGGTCGCGCATCGCGTTGTAGGCGCGCTCCGGATCGGCGTCGAGGATGGCGGAGACGATTTCGCGGTGCTCGTCAGTGGCGGCCTCAAAGCGCGAGGGTGTTGCCGGCTGCGCGGCGCGGAAGCCTGCCAGGCGCTGGCGCTGCACCGCAATGATCGACGCCAGCGACTTGCTCTGCGCGCCCTTGCAGATCAGCTCGTGAAACTCGCGGTTGAGCTCGAAATAACCAGCCTCGTCGCCTTGCGCGATGGCCTCGTTCATGTCGCTCTGGAGCACTTCGAGCTGCTTCTTCTCGACCACGCTCATGCGCTGCGCGCTCAGGCGGCAGCAGAGCGCTTCAAGTTCGCACATGGCTTCGAGCATGTCGGCCAGCTCTTCGATGCTGAACTGCGCCACCACCACGCCCTTGCGCGGCGTGAGCTCTACCAGCCCACGGACGGCCAGCTCGCGCAGGGCTTCGCGGATGGGCGTGCGCGAGGCGTTGAAGCGCTCGGCCAGCGCCGCTTCTTCGAGCTTCTGACCGGGCTCAAGCGTGCCGTCAATGATCTCGTCGCACAGCAGTCGATAGATTTTGGAAGAGAGCGTCGTCATCGTGTCAGCGGTGGGGTTGGGCGCAACGGCGTCTGCGGCAGATGTGCGTCGCATTATGCGCCAGCCGCCCCCCAGGGCAACCCGATGCGATGCGTCGCACGTGCTGTATCGGCATCAACGACGTGCCTGCGAAGGCCCGCAGTGCGCCGGTTTTTCTGGAATGGGAGTATACGCTAGTTACATGTTGAATACATAGATTGGTATATGTATACAAAACAAATTCACTCATCACGACAGTGGGGACACAAGTGATCAGGTTCGGGATTGCAAGCTATGAATTGAATGGCCGCGTTGCCGCGGGTTTGAGCGTTGGCGACGCGTTGTACGACATGCAGACCGTGTTGAAGCAGGCCACGGGAGATGCAGCGCCGGTGGACGTTGACGCCCTCGTTCGGGGCTGGGACCAGAACGGTGCGGCCGCTGTGAAGCAGTTCGAGACCGCCGCACGCGCCATTGCCGACGGCACCATTGATGCCAAGCCGCTCACCGGCTACCGGCTGCGCGTGCCGTTCACGCCGCGCCGCATCTTTGCCGCGGCCTCCAACTACTACGAGCACGCCCGCGAGATGGGCACCGAGCTGGCCCCGCGCGAGGAAAGCACGCCGTACATGTTCATGAAGGCCGAGACCAGCGTGGTGCCGACGCTGGCTGAAGTGCGCATTCCGCCCCAGGCCGAGCGCGTGGACTGGGAGGTGGAGCTGGCTGTAGTGATCGGCAAGCCAGGCCGCCATATCGCCCTTGAAGATGCGCTGGACTACGTGGCGGGCTACACCGTGCTGAATGACGTGAGCGCGCGCGATCTCAACCGGCGGACGGACTATCCGTTCAAACACGACTGGTTTCGCGGCAAGAGTTTCGATACCTTCGGGCCCCTGGGGCCGTGGCTGGTGCCCCGCGCGTGCATTGCCGAGCCGCAAAATTTGCGCATGCGGCTGACGGTGAACGGCGAGACCATGCAGGACGGCAACACGTCGGAAATGATCTTCAGCGTGGCCGAGCAGATTCACTATCTGTCGTCGATCCTGACACTGCAGCCGGGCGATATGATTGCGACGGGCACGCCGACGGGGGTCGGCATGGGCCGCGGTATCTACCTGAAGCCGGGCGACGTGATGGTGGCGTCCATCGACGGCATCGGCTCGATCGAGAATCCGCTGGTGCAGGGGTGACACATGTGTGGTCCGGCCAGAGTACATCTTGACGGGAGAAGACATGCTGGAGCGGGTATGTGCCTTGATACGCGGGCTGGTGTTCGCGGCAGGGCTTGGAGCAGGGCTGGTGTCAGTGGTGCATGCGGCTGACACTGTACGCGTCAACCTGGCGTGGCTGCCGCAGGGCAGCACGGGTGGCATCCTGGTTGCACAGGCCAAGGGCTACTACAAGGAAGCCGGGCTGGACGTGACGGTCATGCGCGGCTACGGCGGGCAGCGCACCGTCAACGAGGTCGACGCCGGGCTCTTCGAGTTCGGTTACGGCGACCCGGTGAGCGTGGCGCTCAACCGCGCGCACGGCGGGCACACGGTGATGGTGGGCGCGATCAACACGCGCTGGCCGGGTGCCATGTGCTATGTGGAGCGGCCCGGCTTCAAGGTGACTTCACTCAAGGATCTGGCCGGCATGACGCTGGGCGGGGGCGGTGCATCGGCGGTGCAGAACATCGTGCCGGCCTGGCTCAAGCAGAACGGCATGGCACCCGACGCCATCAAGCTGGTGCGGCTGGACCCGGCGGTGATCAACACCGCGCTGCTGCAGAAGCGCATCGACTTGTCCGAATGTTGGGAGGGCGCCAGCCTGCCGGTGCAGCAGGCGTTCGCGCAGCGTGCGGGCCAGAAGCTGGGCAAGGTGTACTACCGCGATTTCGGCCTCGACATGATGGGCAGCGGCATCGTCACCACCGACGGCTACATCGCGCAGCATCCGGATGTGGTCAAGCGCTTTGTCGAGGCCACGTACCGCGGCTACGCCTTCATGCGTGACCAGCCCAAGGCCGCGGTGGACGCGATCGTCGCGCAGCAGCCGCTGCTCGACCGTGCCATCCTGCAGCAGCAGATTGCGGAAACCAACAACCTGATCTCGGACGAACCGGACAAGCACAAGATCGGCTGGCTGCGCCCTGAACGCATCAACGGGACGGTCGAGTTCCTGTCGCGCGCGTTTGACCTGGGCGGCAAGGTCAAGCCTGGCGATCTGTACACGAACCGCTTCGTCGAATGAGCGTGCAATGAATCCGGGGCTACGGCCCAACCCGCCCACCATGTATGGGCACATTGGAGTGAGACACATGAACAGCTTGCGTCCCAAGCGGCTTGGACACATGGTTTTGATGGTGCGGGACATCCAGCGCTCGGCCAAGTTCTACACCGAAGTCCTGGGCCTGAAGGTGTCGGACTGGATTGGCGACCAGATGGTCTTTCTGCGCGCCGGCACCGACCACCATGACCTGGCGCTGTCCCAGTTGCCGAAGGATTCGCCCGACTTCAACGACCTGCCGCGCTACTCGCGCCCGGGGCTGGAGCACTTCTCTTACCTGATCGACAGCGTTGAAGAGATGGAGCGCTCGGTCAAGGTGCTGCAGGAGCACGGCGTGGAGATCGTGCGCGGCATTGGCCGACACGGCCCCGGCGACAACTACTTCCTCGTCTTCAAGGACCCGGACGGCAACAACGTCGAGGTCTACTGCAACATGGAGCAGATTGGCGAGCGCGACCCGCGCGAGGCGCAGGTGTGGGAGCGCAGCATCGAGTCGTTCGACCAATATCGCTTCGAGCGCTTTGTCGTGCCGCCGCCGCCGCACCTCGTTGCACAGAAGTCCGGTGGAGCGGCACCCCAGGCGGAATCTGCCGATAAAGAGAAGCCCGGAGACAAGTCATGAGGCGTGCGCTTGAAACCGTCGCGTTCTGGATCGTTGTCGGGCTGGTGTGGGAGTTTGGCGTGCGCTGGAGCGGCGCGCCGGAATATGTGTGGCCGTCGCTGTCGTCGGTGCTGGCTGCCGGCTGGGAGATGCGTGCGCAGCTGCTTAGCGACACCGTCACCACTGCAGGGGAGGTCTTTGCCGGCTTCATGCTCGCGCTGGTGAGCGGGCTGGCGCTGGGGTTGCTGGCCAGCACATCGGCCATCGCTCGCCGCACGCTGTTTCCGCTGGTGACGGCGCTGCAGAGCATGCCGAAGATCGCACTGGCGCCGCTGTTGATTGTTTGGTTCGGCTACGGCTTTGCCTCCAAGCTGGCGGCTGCGGTGCTGTTTGCGTTCTTCCCGATCGTGGTGGCCACCATGGGCGGCCTGGCCGGTGTGCCGCAGAACCTGGATGAACACTTCCGCGCGCTGGGGGCATCAGCATCGCGCACGTTCTGGCACCTGCGCCTGCCCGCTGCCATGCCTGCGCTCATGGACGGCTTGAAGATCGCCATGCCGCTGGCGGTGATCGGCGCGATCGTGGGTGAGTTCATCGGCTCGGAATCGGGGCTTGGGCATCTGATCGTGTTCGCAACGTCGAACGCGCAAACGCCGCTGTGCTTTGCGGCCATCCTGATGGTGACGGCGCTGGCGATGGTGTTCTACGCCGCAGTGGATGGGGTCTCGCGTGCTGTCTGGTGGAGAGGAGTCACGGTCTGATGGGAATCGTCAATCTGTCGCGCGTTGTGCCGCGCGAAACGGCAGTGCTTTCCGCCGCCGCCAACCCTGCGCCTCAGGACGCGGAGGCTCGCGTGATGATCGATGTCGACAACGTCGGCAAGCGCTTTGCCGCGCGTGGTGATGCTGCGGCCTTCAATGCGCTCGAAGATGTGTCGATGCAGGTGCGGCAGCGCGAGTTCGTGTCCATCCTGGGGCCCAGCGGCTGCGGCAAGAGCACGCTGCTGCGCATGGTATCGGGGCTGGTGCCGTGCGATGCGGGTGAGATCCGTGTCGATGGCCGGTCGATTACCGCGCCAGTCCCCGAGATCGGCGTGGTGTTCCAGACCAGCAACATGCTGCCCTGGCTCACGGTGGGCGACAACATCCGCCTGGGCGCCAAACTGCGCAACCTGCCGACCGTGAAGACCGAGGCGCGCCTGCCGGGCCTGCTCGACACGCTGGGCCTCACGCAGTTTGTCGACCGCTACCCGCACGAGCTGTCGGGCGGCATGCGGCAGCGCGCCGCCATCGGCCAGATTCTGCTGCTGGAGCCGCGCGTGATGCTGATGGACGAGCCATTCGGCGCGCTGGATGCGCTCACGCGCGACAAGCTCAACGTCGAGCTGCTGCGCATCTGGCAGCAGAGCACGCTGACGGTGCTGCTGGTTACGCACAGCATTCACGAGGCAGTGTTCCTGTCCGACCGTGTGCTCGTCATGTCGCCACGGCCGGGCCGCGTGCAGCACGACGTGAAGATCGACCTGCCGCGCCCCCGCCAGCCGGACGAGATCAAACGCGACCCGCGTTACGGCGAATACGTGTCGGAGCTGTCGCGCATGATGGGGGTGTTCTGACCGGATCGTGGGTTCTGCTCGGGGCGGGCGGCTGCTACGATCGCGCATCGCCCGCCCTGAATGCACACTGATATGCAAGCTAATCCGCTCAGCGAGATCTCCCTGATCCGCCGGCTGAAACTGAATCAACTGATGATCTTCGAGCGTGTGCTGGAAACGCGCTCGGTCGTGCGTGCCGCCAACGAGATGCGGTTGACCCAGCCGGCGGTGACCAAGGTCATCCACGAGCTGGAATCGTGCTTTGACGGCGCGCTGTTCTCGCGCTCCAACCGCGGCGTGGTGCCGACGGAACTGGGGCTGCTGCTGGGCCGGCGCGTGAAGTCGTTGATGGCCGAACTGCGCTACATGACCGACGAGTTGAACGATTTCCGGCTCGGTACCAGCGGGCACGTCATTGTCGGCACGTTGATCTCGGCATCGGCGCGGTTGCTGCCGCGCGCCATCGCCACGCTCAAGGCGCGCACACCCAACGTACTCGTCACCGTGCGGGAAGGTACCACGGCGCACCTGTTCCCAGCACTGGCGACGGGCGATCTGGATATCGTCGTCGGTCGCCTGCCCGAGCGGGAACTGCCGATTGCCAGCGCGTTTCCGCTCACGCACGAAGTGCTGTTCGACGAGTCACTGTGCGCGGTGGTGGGCAAGGGTTATGGCGCGTTGCCTGAACGTGTGGCGCATCTGTCGGAGCTGGCCGATTCGCCCTGGATTCTGCCGACGCCGGATTCTCCTGCGCGGCTGGCCGCCGAGCATCTGTTTCGTTCAGCCGGGTTGCCGCTGCCGACCGATATTGTCGAATCGCTCTCACTGCTGACCAATATCGGCCTGCTGCTGGAGACACCGCGCATTGCGCTGATGCCGCGCGTGGCGGCTCGGCAGTTCACGGATGCAGGCCTGCTGCGCATTCTCGATCTGCCTGAGACGGCAGCATTCGGCACCGTCGGTTTCTCGCTGCGCTCGCACAAGGAGCAGAGCGCTGCGTGCCGGGTTTTTATCGAATGCCTGCGAGAAGCCGCACAAGCCACCGCGCCCGATACCGGCGCGTAGCCCCGAAACCCAAGCGGGGCAAGGCTTGCGCTGGTATTCCGGTTTGGGATACTCAGCGCCGAATGTTTCATTGTTCATCTCTGCCGCGCGTCCCTAGACTCCTGCAAAACCTTCAACAAGAGCAGGAGACGCTGTGAATCAGGAATCGGCTGACGCCGCACGCACCCCGCGGCTTTTACGGCATTACATCAACGGCGAATTCGTGGCGAGCGCCACCACTTTTGCCGATGTCAGCCCCGTCGACGGCACGCTGGTCGCCCAGGTCTGCGAGGCTGATGCGGCCGCTGTGGACCAGGCCGTGCGCGCTGCACGTGCGGCGCAAGCGGCAGGCTGGCGCGACACCACCCCCGCCCAGCGCGCCGACTGGCTGCACCGCATTGCCGATGGCATCCAGGCGCGGTTTGACGAATTCGTTGCCGCCGAAGTGGCCGACACCGGCCGCCCGCTCACGCAGGCCCGCACGCTGGATGTGGCACGCGGCATCGCCAACTTCCGCACCTTTGCCGACCTGATCCGCACGGCCAACAGCGAATTCTTCGAGACGCACACGCCGGACGGCAGCGAGTTCATCAACTACGTGCGCCGCAAGCCGCTGGGCGTGATCGGCATCATCTCGCCGTGGAACCTGCCACTGCTGCTGTTCACGTGGAAGGTGGCGCCAGCATTGGCCATGGGCAACTGCGTGGTCGCCAAGCCCTCGGAAGAGACACCGGGCTCCGCCACGCTGCTGGCCGAGGTCATGCACGACGTGGGCCTGCCGCCGGGCGTGTTCAACCTGATCCACGGCCACGGGCCGAACGCGGCGGGGGAATTCCTGACGCGCCATCCGGACATCAGCGCCATCACCTTCACGGGCGAATCGCGCACCGGCAGCACGATCATGAAGACCGTAGCCGACGGCGTGAAGGAGATCTCGTTCGAGCTGGGCGGCAAGAATGCCGCCGTGGTGTTTGCGGATGCGGATTTCGATGCGGCAGTGGAGGGCGTCGTCAAATCCAGCTTCACCAATGCCGGGCAGGTGTGCCTGTGCAGCGAGCGCGTGTATGTCGAGCGGCCGATCTTCGACCGCTTTGTCGCGGCACTCAAAGCACGCACGGAAACGCTGTGCGTCGGCGCGCCGGACGACCCGGCCACCACCATGGGTCCGCTCATTTCGCGCGGCCATCGCGAGAAGGTGTTGTCGTACTTCCGCCTGGCGGTGGAAGAGGGGGCGACGGTCGTCACCGGCGGCGGCGTGCCGCAGTTTGGCGATGCACGCGATGACGGCGCCTTCGTGCAGCCGACCATCTGGACCGGCCTGCCCGATACCGCACGCTGTGTGAAAGAAGAGATCTTCGGCCCGGTGTGCCATATCGCCCCGTTCGACACGGAAGAAGAAGTGATCCGCCGCGTGAACGACAGCGCCTATGGTCTGGCCGCCAGCATCTGGACCACGCAGCTCGCACGCGGCCATCGTGTGGCCAAGCAGATCGAAACGGGCATCGTTTGGGTCAACGCGTGGTTTGTGCGAGACCTGCGTACGCCGTTTGGCGGCGCCAAGCTCTCCGGTATCGGCCGTGAAGGCGGGCGCCATTCCCTGGACTTCTATTCCGAACTGACCAACGTCTGCGTGAGGGTCGCATGAGCGCCATTGATATGAACGCGGCCATCGCGCTGGCCCACGATCTGTGGCAGGCCGAGCAAGACCGCACACCGCGTGCGCCGGTGCGTGACGCCATTGCCGCACTTGGCGGCGATCCGCTGGAAGCGGCCTACGCTGTGCAGCGCGTCAACACGGAGCGCAAGCTGGCCAGCGGCCGTCGCCTGGTCGGCCGCAAGATCGGCTTGACGTCGAAGGCTGTGCAGGCGCAGCTCGGCGTCGACCAACCCGACTTCGGCATGCTGTTCGACGACATGGCGATTGCCGACGGCGAAGAGATCGCCCTGTCGCGCACGCTGCAGCCAAAGGTCGAAGCCGAGATCGCCCTCGTGTTGGAACACGACCTGCCGTACGAGCGCCACACCATTGCCGACCTGATTCGTGCCACCGCCTACGCGTTGCCCGCCATCGAGATCGTGGGCAGCCGCATCGCCAACTGGGATATCCGCCTGACCGACACCGTGGCCGACAACGCGTCGAGCGGCCTGTTCGTGCTGGGCAACCGGCCGGTCAAGCTCGATGCGTTTGACGCCATCCAGTGCGGCATGGTGATGGAGCGCCGCGGTGATCAGGTCAGCGTCGGTGCGGGGGCGGCGTGCCTCGGCAACCCGCTGCACGCCGCACTGTGGCTGGCCAACACCATGACCCGCGTGAACGCGCCGCTCAAAGCCGGCGACATCGTGCTGACGGGCGCGCTCGGGCCGATGGTCGGCGTGGCGCCCGGCGATGTCTTCACTGCGCATATCGAAGGCCTCGGCAGCGTGAGCGCCTGTTTCTCCACCCAACCGGATTCCGCACAATGAAGGGCAACAAAAAGCAGGCCGTCGCCATCATCGGCTCCGGCAATATCGGCACTGATCTGATGATCAAGGTGCTACGCAGCGCCCTGCATCTGGAGATGGGCGCGATGGTCGGCATCGACCCCAACTCCGACGGGCTGGCACGCGCCGCCCGGCTGGGCGTGCCGACCACGGCCAAGGGCATCGAAGGGCTGGTCGCCATGCCCAACTTTGGCGACATCCGTATCGCGTTTGACGCGACCTCCGCTGGCGCGCATGCCCACCATGCAGAGGTGCTGCGTCAGCATGGCGTGCAGGTGATTGATCTGACACCGGCAGCCATCGGCCCCTTTGTCGTGCCAGTCGTGAACCTGTTCGAGCACGTGGAGGCCCCCAACGTGAACATGGTCACGTGCGGCGGCCAGGCGACGATTCCTATCGTGTATGCGGTCTCACGCGTGGCACCCGTGCATTACGCAGAGATCGTTGCCTCCATCGCCAGCCGCTCTGCCGGGCCTGGCACACGCGCCAACATTGACGAGTTCACGGAGACCACCTCCAAAGCCATCGAAACGGTGGGCGGTGCTGCACGCGGCAAGGCGATCATCGTGCTGAACCCAGCCGAGCCGCCGCTGATGATGCGCGACACCGTGTACTGCCTGACCGACGAAGACGCCGACACCACCGCCATTGCCGATTCGATCGAAGCCATGGTGGCCGCTGTCGCCAGCTATGTGCCGGGCTATCGGCTCAAACAGGCCGTGCAGTTTGACCGCTACACCGCCGACAGCCCGCTCGCGCTACATGCGAACGACCGCCGCGCGGGGCTGAAGGTGAGCGTCTTCCTGGAAGTGGAGGGCGCCGCGCACTACCTGCCGTCGTACGCAGGCAACCTGGACATCATGACCTCGGCAGCGCTGGCCGCCGCCGAGCAGATCGCGGCAAGCCGCGCAGCCGCCTGATGGGAGATCGGCCATGACCAATAACACCAAGAAGATCTACGTCTCAGACGTGACGCTGCGCGACGGTATGCACGCGATCCGTCATCAGTATTCGCTGGAGCATGCCGTTGCCATTGCCCGCGCGCTGGACGATGCGGGTGTCGACAGCATTGAAGTGGCGCACGGCGACGGGCTGTCCGGCTCGAGCTTCAACTACGGCTTCGGCGCGCATACCGACCTGGAGTGGATTGCCGCCGTTGCCGGCACCGTCAAGCGGGCCCGCGTGGCAACGCTGCTGCTGCCCGGCATCGGCACTGTGCATGACCTGCGTGCCGCCTACGATGCGGGCGCCCGCGTCGTGCGCATTGCCACCCACTGCACCGAGGCCGACATCTCGAAGCAGCACATCGAGTACGCGCGCTCGCTCGGCATGGACACCGTGGGCTTCCTGATGATGTCGCACATGACCACGCCGCAGGCACTGGGCGTACAGGCCAAGCTGATGGAAAGCTACGGTGCGCAATGCGTCTACGTGGTGGACTCCGGCGGCGCCCTGAGCATGCGCGATGTGGCTGAGCGTTTCGATGCACTCAAGGGCGTGCTCGACCCCGCCACGCAAACCGGCATGCACGCGCACCACAACCTCTCGCTGGGGGTGGCGAACTCCATCGTTGCGCTAGAGCATGGGTGCGACCGCGTGGATGCCTCGCTGACCGGCATGGGGGCGGGCGCCGGCAATGCACCGCTTGAGGCGTTCATTGCCGCGGTGGACCGCATGGGCCTGAACCACGGCTGCGACGTGAAGAAGCTGATCGACGCCGCAGAAGACATCGTGCGCCCGCTGCAAGAGCGCCCCGTGCGAGTGGACCGCGAAACGCTCGCGCTGGGTTACGCCGGCGTGTATTCCAGCTTCCTGCGGCATACCGAAGCGGCGGCGGCCAAGTACGGCTTGTCTGCGTTCGACATCATGGTCGAGCTGGGCCGCCGCCGCATGGTGGGCGGTCAGGAAGACATGATCGTCGACGTGGCGCTCGACATGCTGAAGGCCCGTGCGTCGGACCATGAGTCGGCCCAGCAATCGCCGAGCAAGGAGGCTGCATGACCGATCTCAACGCCGTTGCCGCACGCGTGGATGATGCCGCGCGCTACGCAGAGCCGATCGCCCAGTTGACCGAAGACGCAGGTTTCTCGCTGGACGAAGCCTACGATATCCAACGCGCGTCGATTGAGCGCCGTATCCATCGCGGTGAGAGCATGGTCGGCGTCAAGCTGGGCTTCACCAGCCGGGCCAAGATGGTGCAGATGGGCGTCGACAGCCTGATCTGGGGCTGGTTGACCGACACGATGCTCGAAGAAGACGGTGGGCGCGTGCCGCTGGATCGCTTCATCCATCCGCGTGTTGAGCCCGAGGTCTGCTTCCTGACCAGCCGCGAGATTGACCGCCCGCTCACGCTGCTCGAAGCCGCGAGCTATCTGGACGCCGTGGCGCCCGCCATGGAGATCATCGATTCGCGCTACCGCAACTTCAAGTTCACGCTGGAAGACGTGGTGGCCGACAACTGCTCGTCGGCCGGCCTCGTCATCGGGCCGTGGACGCGCCGCTTTGACGGGTTGCGCAACGCGGGGGTGCTGATGCGCATGAACGGCCGCGCGGTGCAGGTGGGCTCGACCGCCGCAATTCTGGGTGACCCGCTGCGCTCGGTTGTGCAGGCCTCGCGCCTGATCTCGCAGAGCGGGCTGGTGCTGCCAGCGGGCTCACTCATCATGGCCGGCGCGGCCACGGCAGCCGAAGCGCTGCCGCGCGGCGCGCACGTGCAGTGCGTGGTCAACGGATTTGGCACCACGGAATTCACTACCTACTGAGCGTCATCGACATGACCACTGAAACCAATCCGCAAGGACGCCTCGTCGCCGGTAAAGCCAAACCGCGCGGCCGCTTTCCGCACATCACCCGTGCGGGCGATTTCCTGTTCGTCTCGGGCACCAGTTCGCGCCGTCCGGACAACACCATTGCTGGCGCTTCGGCTGATGCACTGGGCACGACGCAACTCGATATTCGCGAGCAGACCCGCGTGGTGATCGAGAACATCCGCGACATCCTGCGCAGCGAAGGTGCGGATCTGTCCAACCTGGTCGAGATCACCTCGTTCCTGGTCAACATGAACGACTTCGCCGGATACAACGCGGTGTATGGGGAATACTTTGATGAGACCGGCCCGACCCGCACGACGGTGGCGGTGCACCAGTTGCCGCATCCGCATCTGGTGATCGAGATGAAGGCGATTGCCTACGCGCCGAAGCGATAACGCCCGACAACAAGAACAACGCCAGGTTGCAAGGAGCGAGACATGCTGACGTACGGAAAGCCATTCAACTTCCAGAAGTGGATCGATGAACACGCCCATCTGCTCAAGCCGCCAGTCGGCAATCAGCAGGTGTGGCAGGACAGCGATTTCATCGTGACCGTGGTGGGTGGGCCGAACCACCGCACCGATTACCACGACGATCCGCTCGAAGAGTTTTTCTATCAACTGCGCGGCAATGCGTATCTGAACCTGTGGATCGACGGCAAGCAGGACCGTGTGGCTTTGAAGGAGGGCGATGTCTTCCTGCTGCCGCCGCACGTACGGCACTCGCCGCAGCGGCCCGAGGCGGGCAGTGTTTGCCTGGTGATCGAGCGCCAGCGCCCGGCGGGGCTGCTCGATGGTTTCGAGTGGTACTGCGATGCCTGCGGCCACCTTGTCCACCGCGTCGAGGTGCAGCTCAAGAGCATCGTGCGCGATTTGCCGCCGCTGTTCGAAGCGTTCTACGCATCGGAAGACAAACGCCGCTGCCCGCAGTGCGGCCACATCCACCCAGGCAAGGCCGCCTGACGGTCTGGCGTTCCCTCACAAGCAATTGCAATTGACGATGACACTTCGAATCGACATGCATTCGCACTTCTTCCCGCCCATCACGCAGGAAGAGGCGGCAAGCCTCGATGCAGAACAAGCCCCGTGGCTGCGCATCGACGCCGACGGCGAGCGCGGCATGATCATGGCCGGTGAACGCGCGTTCCGCCCGGTCTACCGCGCCCTGTGGGACCCGGCCAAGCGCATCGAAGAGATGGACGCGCTTGGCGTGGACGTACAGCTCGTCTGCGCCACGCCGGTGATGTTCGGCTACGGCTACGACGGTGCCGCTGCGCACGACTGGGCCATACGCATGAACGACCGCGCGCTCGAACTTTGCGCGCATGCGCCCAAGCGCTTGAAGGCGCTGGCGCAGGTGCCGCTGCAGGACATTGACCTGGCATGCCGTGAGGCCACCCGTGCGCATCGCTCAGGCCACCACGGCGTGCAGATCGGCAACCACCTGGGGCCGCGCGACCTGGACGACGCGCACCTCGTCACCTTCCTCACGCACTGCGCCAACGACGGCATTCCCGTGCTCGTGCACCCGTGGGACATGATGACCGACGGCCGCATGAAGAAGTGGATGCTGCCTTGGCTGGTGGCCATGCCGGCCGAGACGCAACTGAGCATGGTCTCGCTGATCCTCTCCGGCGCGTTCGAGCGGATTCCCAAGTCGCTCAAGCTGTGCTTTGCGCATGGCGGCGGCAGCTTCGCGTTCCTGCTCGGCCGCGTGCAGAACGCCTGGGAGCAGCGCGACATCGTGCGTGAAGACTGCCCGAATCCGCCCACCTCGTACCTCGACCGCTTCTACGTGGACAGTGCCGTGTTCGATCCGCGCGCATTGAGCCTGCTGGTCGACACCATGGGCGAAGACCGCGTGCTGCTGGGCTCCGACTATCCGTTCCCGCTGGGCGAACAGAAGATCGGCGACCTGGTGGCCAACCATGCGGAGCTGAGCGACACCGCCAAGGCCAAGATCCTGGGCGGCAACGCAGCGCGCTTCTTCGATCTTCCCGAAGCCGCCTGAACGGCAGCTCCCCGAACCTTTCAACACACAGCAACACACCATGACTTCGACGATCACTCGGGAGGCCTGCGCCGCACTGGACGCAGCCGACACGCTGGCCCATTGCCGCGCACGCTTCAACCTGCCTGCAGACACGATCTACCTCGACGGCAATTCGCTGGGCGCGATGCCCGCCAACGTGCCCGCCCGCATGAAGCAGGCGCTGGAGCAGGAGTGGGCCCACGGCCTCATCCGCTCGTGGAACGATGCCGACTGGTACCCCGCACCACAGCGCACCGGCGACAAGATCGCCAAGCTGATCGGCGCGGGGCAGGGCGAAGTCATCGTCGCGGATTCCACCTCGGTGAACCTGTTCAAGGTGCTGGTGGCCGCCACCCGCATGCAGCCGGGCCGCCGCGTGATCCTGGCCGAGCGCACGAACTTCCCGACCGATGTGTACATCGCCAGCAGCGCTGCCGAGATGACCGGTTGCGAGCTACGCTGCGTCGATCCCGACGAGGTGCTGGCCGCTATCGACGAGACCGTCGCCATCGTGTCGCTCACGCACGTGAACTACAAGACCGGTAAACGTTACGACATGGAAGCCGTGACGCGCCGCGCGCACGCAGTCGGCGCGCTGATCGTCTGGGACTTGTGCCACACAGCCGGCGCCATGCCCGTGCACTTGAACGCATGTGAAGCCGATTTCGCCGTGGGCTGCGGCTACAAGTACCTGAACGGCGGCCCGGGCGCACCGGCCTTCGTGTTCGTTGCGTCGCGCCACCTGGCGGCAATCCGTCAACCGCTGACGGGTTGGCACGGCCACGCCAAGCCGTTCGAGTTCACGCACGACTACGCGCCGCATCCGGCCATCGACCGCATGCTGACGGGCACTGCACCGCAGCTCGGTGTGATTGCGCTGGAGAGCGCGCTTGATGCCTTCGAAGGCGTGAACCTCGACACGCTGCGCGAGAAGAGCGTTGCGCTGGGCGACTTGTTCATCAAGCTGGCCGATCAGGAACTCGCCGGGCTGGGTTGTGGGCTGGCCTCGCCGCGTGATGCGGACCAACGCGGCAGCCAGGTCTCGCTCACGCACGAAGAGGGCTACGCGATCATGCAGGCGCTGATCGACCGCAACGTGATCGGCGACTTCCGTGCACCCGACATCCTGCGCTTCGGCTTCGCGCCGCTCTACGTCCGCTATGTCGACATCTGGGACACCATCGCCGCGCTCAAGGACATCATTGCGACCGGCGCGTGGAACACCCCGGAATTCCGTACGCGCAAGTCCGTGACCTGAGCCTCGGCGTCGGACAGGTCGGCAATCCCACTACAAACAAGCAGCCGCACCTACGCGGTGCCGGCTGCAGCAAGGAGACATGCCGTGAGGCAACAACACGGATTCGACACGATCGTCGAGCGGGAGAAGGGGCTGCAGCGGGGCCTGTCCACCGCGCAGCTTTCGATGATTGCCATTGGCGGCGCCATCGGCACGGGCCTGTTCCTGGGCAGCGGGTTCGCCATCGGCTTTGCTGGGCCCAGCGTGCTGGTGAGCTATGCCATTGGTGCGCTGATCGCCTTGCTCCTGATGGGCTGCCTGGCCGAGATGACGGTCGCCCACCCCACGTCCGGTTCGTTCGGCGCGTACGCCGAGCACTACATTGGGCCGTGGGCGGGCTTCCTCGTCCGCTATGCGTACTGGTCGTCGATCGTGCTGGCGGTGGGCGCGGAGGTGACGGCCATCGCCGTGTACATGAAGTACTGGTTTCCAGCGGTGCCGGGCTGGTACTGGATCGTCGGGTTTTCGGCGGCGCTCATCGGCGTGAACGTGGTCAGCGTGAAGGTGTTCGGCGCGGTCGAATACGTGTTTTCGATGCTCAAGATTGCGGCCATCGTCGGCTTCATCCTGCTGGGGGCGTACGTGGTGTTCAGCGCACCGGCCAGCGCGGGCATTGGCCTGGCGAACTACCAGGTGCAGGGCGGTTTCTTCCCGAAAGGCGCGTGGGGCACATGGGTGGCCGTGATCGTGTCGATCTTCAGCTACCTGAGCATCGAGATGATCGCCGTGGCCGCCGGTGAGGCGCGTGACCCGCACAAGGCCATCACGAGCGCCTTCCGCGCCACGATGATCCGGCTTGTGGTCTTCTACCTGCTGACGCTCGCGCTGATGCTGGCCATCGTGCCGTGGACGGCCGCCGGTGGTAACGAGAGCCCGTTCGTGAAAGTGATGGCAGCCACGTCCGTGCCGGGCGCCGCCGGGGTGTTCAATTTCGTGATCCTGGTGGCCGCGCTGTCGGCCATGAACAGCCAGCTCTACATCACCACGCGCATGATGTTCAGCCTGTCGCGCGCCGGTTACGCGCCCCAAGCGCTGGGCCGTCTGAACGCGAGCGGTGTGCCGACCGGGGCATTGCTGCTGTCGGCGGTGGGCATTGCCGTGGCGACCGTGCTCGACGCGCTGTACCCGGAGAGCGCCTTCCTGCTGATGATGTCGGTGTCGATGTTTGGCGCGATGTTTACGTGGCTGATGATCTTCGTCACGCATCTGTTCTTCCGCCGCCAGCATCGCGGTCAGGTGCTCGCATTCCGCATGTGGGGGTTTCCCGTCACGTCGTTGCTGGGCGCGGCGCTGATGGCGGCGGCACTGGTCACGACCTACTTCACGGCGGAGTTCCGGATGACCCTGCTGTGCGGCGTGCCCTTCATGATCGCGCTGGCGGTGGTGTACAGCGTCTGGTATCGCAAACAAGCGCAGGTTGCCCAGGCTGTCACCTCTTCTTGATCGGGCGAATGTCCGCTATTCTCGCCAATCCCAACACTGACGGAGTCGTTCTTCATGTCGCTGACCTTTCTCGGCATTGCCGGCAGCCTGCGCCGCAAATCCACCAACCAGGGGCTGCTGCGTGCGGCATCCACACGCCTGCCTGAAGGCGTTGAAATGGAACTGGCCGATCTGCGTGATGTGCCGTTCTATAACGCGGATCTGACGGACAAACCGGCTTCGGTACAGCGCGTGTTTCAGCAGTTGGAGCGCGCCGATGCACTCGTACTGGCTTGCCCTGAATACAACTATTCACTGGCGCCGGCGCTGAAGAACATTCTCGATTGGGCCTCGCGCGAGCCCAACAACGCGCTGCTGGCCGGCAAGCCGGTGGCGATCCTGGGGGCGGGCGGTGGCATGGGCACGTCCCGCGCGCAATACCACCTGCGTCAGGTATGCGTGTACCTGGACCTGCATCCGCTGAACAAGCCGGAAGTGTTTGCGAACGCGTTTGCCGGTGGCTTTACGCCGGACGGCGATCTGACGGACGAACGCATTGCCGGCCTGATCACCGAACAGATGCAGGCGCTCGCCAATTGGACGACCAAGCACAAAGCTTGAGCTCGGCCTGGATGTTGTTCACTCGCCGGCGCGCAGCGTACGGTTGCGCCCGGCGAGCGACCCCATCACGATCGACGCCAGCGCAATCGCGCTGAATAGCCAGCCGATCACGGCCCAACTGCCGGTCAGGTCGTGCAACACCCCCATCAGATACGGCCCCGCAGCGGCCATGGTGTAGCCGATGCCTTGCGTCATGGCTGACAGGCTGGCCGCCACCCGCGCATCGGCTGAGCGCAGCACGATCAGCGACAGCGCCACGCTGAAGTTGCCACCCTGGCCCAACCCCAGCAGTACCGCCCACCACCACAGCGTCGAGAGCGGCGCGTACAGGCAGCCGATCAGGCCGGCCCAGCACATCAGCATCATCAGCACGACGGCGGGGCGCTGGTCCCGCCCGAGCCGCGCCACAAACGGCCCGCCCAGCGCGGTGATGAGCTGCACAAGAATCGACACCGCCACCACCACGCCCGATTGCACGGCAGACAGCCCGCGGTCTTGCAGGATCACCGGCAGCCAGCCGAACACGCAATACGCCAGCGACGATTGCAGACCCATGTGCAACGTCACCTGCCAGGCGATCGGCTTGTTCCAGAGCGACACGCGTTCGAGTCGCGCAGCCGACCCCTTGCCGTGTGCGTGCCGCATGTGCGGCCACCAGCCGACAAAGGCCAGCAGCGCCGGCAACGCCCAGAATGCCAGCGCCGGTTGCCACCCACCCAGCCATGCGGAAAGTGGTGCGCTGGCGCCGGCCGCCACTGCCGCGCCAAAGCACAGCGCCATCGTGTAGACGCCGGTCATCAGATCCGCCTGCCGCCCGAAGTCACGCTTGACGATGCCCGGCAGCAGGATGCCCGTCACGCCAATGCAGGCACCCGCCGCCAGCGTGCCGATGAAGAGCGGTGCGACACCACCCGCGCTGCGCAAGGCAATGCCGGCTGCCAACGCAATCAGCAAACCGCCCACCGCACGTTCCGCGCCGAAGCGTCGGGCTAGCACTGCGGCCGCCGGCGCGAAGAGGCCCAGGCACAGCACGGGCAATGTCGTCAGCAAGCCCGCCGTGGCGCCAGACAACCCCGTGCCAGCGGCTACCTGTTTGAGCACAGGTGACAGGCTGGACAACGCAGGTCGCAGGTTCACCCCCACCAGCACCAGCCCGACCACGAGCAGGATCAGTGCGCCGGCCGAGTTGTGCACGGTGGCGTTATGCGTGGCGGGAGGCGATTGCGGCGAATGCGGTGATTGGGACATGGCAGGACAGGCGTGCGGGCAAGCTGCCGATTGTAGGGCGCGCGCCGGATTGGTGCATGCGCGCCGCCCGATCCCAATGATGATGTTGCTGTTATTGCGCGCGGTCGAGGCGTTTGGCGAGGTCGGCCAGCACATCGGCGGACGGCGCGCCGCGTTCGGTTGCCAGGGCCAGTGCGCGCCGCGTGAGTGCGGTGTATAGCGTTGCGTGATCGGCGCCGAGCGCGTCGAGTGCTTGGAGGTGCTTGTCGATGACGCCGCCATCGCCGCGTGAGACTGGGCCGGCCAGTGCGCCCGCCAGGCCGCGTGCACGGGCGGCGGCCAGGGTGCCGTCCACCAGCGGCCACATGGCCTCGACGGCGGCGTCGCGATTGATGCCCGCCGCCTGCCACAGTGTGGCCGCCTCATGCAGCGCGCACAGCAGGAAGCTGGCCGCGTAGTTGGCACCGGCGTGATACAGCGCGCGTTGTCCGGGCCGCACCTTCAGCGGCGTGCAGCCGAGCCGTTGGGCGAGGTTCGCCAGTGCTGCGTCGTGCGGGGCGTCTGCCTCGATGGCAATGGATGCGCCGCCCAGGCGCTCCGCGTCGTCCGGCAAACCGGCAAAGAGG